>Ga0209086_10002206_pt1 | contig 15350 bp, 13 predicted proteins | sample M_130207_XF_Meta_FD_187312 | JGI IMG/M metagenome (GOLD analysis project Ga0209086, IMG submission 187312) | Freshwater microbial communities from Lake Montjoie, Canada to study carbon cycling - M_130207_XF_MetaG (SPAdes) (version 2) | ecosystem: Environmental > Aquatic > Freshwater > Lake... | reverse complement strand
TACTGCTTATAAAAAAAATGGGGGGGGGAGGGATAACGCAAGCGCAGCCAAGAGCTTCGATTAAATTAAATATTATTACGTTATTATTAAGTTTCATAAGAACGAATGTAATACAATAATTAAGATTCAACAAGTTTTCAACAATTATTAATTTTAAAATCAGCAATGTAATCGCCGCTTCTCCTTTTCAAATTTCGCTGCATTATTGTAGGAAAACAGAATGGAAGGGATCATTCAATCATTTATAGAAAAACAAAAAATGGTTGAAATATTGGTGAACCGTTCATTTTTGGATGATGCAAATAACAGATGATATTTATTACAATACAACACACGAAGAAATTTTTTAATCGCTTAAATATGTGTTACAACGTATCCGTTAAAAGGCAATACCCCATTTAAGGTATTTTAATAAAAATTTAATTTTACTGCTTTCGTATTCAACTAATTTTTTTGTAATTTTGCAAAAAATAATTATTTCATTTGTCGAAAATCATCACATATTGCCTGCTTATTTTATTTTCATTGGCTTATAGCTATGAAACGTTAAAATATTTTTCAACAACATTTGGAGATATTTCAACTGCTTGGTTAGATAATTTTGATTGCGAGGAAAACAGTTCGGAATCAGAAGAATCCAATAAAGAAAATGAGAAAATGAATTTTTCGGAAGACTTGTTTCTGAATCACAAGAATTTGCACAACAACCTAATTGCTTGCTATATCGAATCTAGTAATAAAGGCTTTAACCAGAGTATTAATTTTTCTTCCTCTGACTACAGCCAACAGGTATACTCCCCACCCGAAATGTTATAATCAGTCACGATAATTATCGAGATTCTTACCAAGGCTTCTTTCTGCCCTTGTAAATTTCAAATGCATTTTTTTTTAATCATTGATTATAATATATTCATTTTATGGATATTCAAGACCAAACAAAAACGGGTTTAACTTTTAAATACCTGAAGAATGATTTACCTGCAAGTATTGTTGTATTTTTTGTTGCACTCCCCTTATGTCTAGGCATTGCCCTCGCATCTGGTGCACCCTTATTTGCAGGAATTATAGCAGGTATCATAGGAGGTATTGTGGTAGGTGTTGCCAGTGGTTCGCCTTTGGGTGTAAGTGGTCCGGCAGCAGGTTTAGCGGTGATAGTTTTAACATCCATTGCCTCACTTGGTGGTTCCTGGGAAGCCTTTTTACTTGCCGTGTTATTGGCAGGAATTATTCAGCTTGTTTTTGGGTATGCCAAAGCAGGCTTTATTGCCTTCTTCTTCCCTTCTTCTGTTATTAAAGGGATGCTTACCGGCATAGGTTTGTTAATTATATTAAAACAGATACCTCACGCATTGGGATGGGATAAAGACGCTGTTGGAGATGATGCTTTTGTTCAAGCCGATGGAGAAAATACTTTTTCTGAAATTTTTAAAGCGCTCAACTTTGTAACACCCGGAGCATTATTAATAGCAGTAATCTCATTAGCCATCCTGATTCTTTGGGATAAAGTATTAAGCAAAAAACATAAAATATTTGGGATGATAAACGGTCCGCTTGTAGTAGTAGTTTTGGGAATTGTAATGTTTAATTTATATCAAAACGGAATACTTGACTTTAGTTTAAATGCAAAACAAGTAGTAGCCATACCGGTACCAAGCTCAATTGCAGGTTTTTTTAGTCAATTTACCTTTCCTGATTTTTCAGCAATAACAAATTTTGAAGTTTGGAAAATTGCAATAGTAATTGCAATTGTTGCAAGTTTGGAAACCCTGCTTTTTTTAGAAGCACACCAACAAACAGAGAGTTAAAAGCGCAAGGTTTAGGGAATGTAATTTCTGGTTTAATTGGTGGATTACCAGTTACGCAAGTAATCGTTCGTAGCTCCGCTAATATAGCATTTGGCGGTAAAACAAAAATGTCTGCAATTATGCACGGATTTTTTTTACTGATAAGTGCTCTTACCATTGCAAGTATTTTGAATATGATACCCTTGGCAAGTTTAGCAGCCATTCTATTGATGGTGGGATATAAATTAGCCAAACCAGCTTTGTTCAAACAAATGTATAAATTAGGTTGGGAGCAGTTTATACCATTCGCAGCTACGATTGTGGCTATTTTAGCCACCGACTTATTAAAGGGAATTACAATAGGCGTTCTTTTTGGCATCTTCTATACTTTACGTAACAGTTATCGCAATTCACATCACATGAAAGACATTACAACCAATGAAAAAGGGCAGGAAGTGCATCACCTTGTTTTAGCGGAAGAAGTTTCATTTTTTAATAAAGCAAGTGTTATTCAAACCTTGGATGCTATACCTAAAAACTCAAAAGTTATTATTGACTGCTCAAAATCTAAATCAATTCATTATGATGTAGAAGAGCTGATAATTAATTATGAGAGTAATGCTAAAACAAAAAACATAATTGTTGAAAAAATAAATTTTATAGAAGCCAGTCTGAATAATCACTAAAATTAATAAATATGAAAACAGTTAATTTTATACTGACAATATCAATAGCATTATTATTGAGTAGTTGCGCAATAATAAGACCGGGAGAAGTTGGGGTAAAACAAACACTCGGTAATCTTTCAGAAAACGTTCGTACTAAAGGAGCGGTTTGGTATAACCCATTTTTTACAAGAGTTATAAGAACGAGCGTTCAAATAAATGCTCTGGAACAATCTCTCAGTTTACCATGTAAAGAGGGGCTTAGTGTTGTGTCGCAAATATCCATACTATACAAAATAGATAAAGATGATGTCCCTAAAATAATCAACAACATGGGGTTCAAATACGCAACTATAATAACAAATGTTTTTCGTTCCGCTTCTGCTGATATATGCGCTAAATATTTTGCCAAAGATATGCATTCGGGAATGAGAGCGGAAATTGAAAAAACTATCAAAATTAGAATCGGCGAAACACTCACAGAGCGAGGAATTATTATTGAAGCAGTACTTATAAAAAGCATTCAATTGCCTGACGGATTAGCAAGTTCTATAGAACAAAAATTACAGGCAGAGCAAGAAGCAATGAGGATGGTGTTTGTTTTACAAAAAGAAAAATTAGAGGCCTAAAGAAAAGTTATTGAAGCAACCGGAACAAAGGACGCTCAAAAAATACTATCAGAAGGTTTAACTGATCAAATCATTAAAATAAGAAGTATTGAAGCATTTAACGAATTATCAAAATCACCCAATAGTAAAATAATTATCACAGATGGGAAAATCCCCTTTTTAATTGAATAGGGAAACAAATAATTTGTTTAACTTTAAACTATAAAATGAAAACACAAACGAAACAAACACAAACAGCCATCACACCTGCAATGGCTTTAGAATTATTGAAAGACGGAAACAAAAGATTTGTGAATAATCTTAAAGTAAACCGCAATCTTTTACAGCAGGCAAATGAAACATCGGATGGGCAACACCCCTTTGCGGTTATTTTAAGTTGTATTGACAGCAGAACTTCAGCCGAACTGATTTTTGATCAGGGACTGGGAGATGTGTTTAGCGTTCGTATAGCCGGTAACATTATCAATGAAGATATTTTGGGTAGTATGGAGTTTGGCTGTAAGGTTGCCGGTTCTAAAATTATTGTTGTTTTAGGACATACAAAATGCGGGGCGATAAAAGGGGCTTGCGACCATCTAGAAATGGGCAATCTAACAGCATTATTAAGCAAAATAAAACCTGCCGTTGATGACGAAAAGACCGTAACAGAGAATCGCAATTCGGGGAATTCAAAATTTGTTGAAAAAGTGGCAACTATTAATGTAAAACGAACTGTTAAAGCCATTATGGAACGCAGCCCGATTTTAAAGGATATGATCGAAAACGGAGAAATAGGTATTATAGGCGGAACACACGATATAACAACCGGCTTAGTAAAATTTTATACTGAAACGATGATTGTAAATTCCCAATGAGTAAATGAATAGCTATTTACATAAAACAACTAATGTACTTTGCATTTTTTTGTTTTTGATGAATTTTTTGTCATTCGCACAATCGCCATCAGGTGCAACTGGTAAGTGGTTGATGTGTTTTAACCAAACACGCATGAACGATAAATGGAGTATTCATGCAGAAGCACAATACCGCAGTTTTGAAATCACTACAAATACAGAACAACTACTTTTTCGTGGTGGTGTTAATTATCATATAAATAATTCTACTTTTATAAGTACTGGATATGCATACATTACAAATTATGCTTTTGATAAAGAACAATTACCGGGTGTTCAGGTTTCAGAAAATCGTATCTGGCAACAGTTTTTAATGCGTAATAATTTGGGAAGATGTTTGTTTGAACACCGCTATCGCCTTGAACAAAGATGGATGCAGTCGAACAACAATACCCGATACCTTGACAGGATAAGATATTTACTTAGGGTTACTGTACCTCTCAATAAAAAAGAAATAGAAAAAAACACTTTATTTCTTAGTTTTTATGATGAAGTATTTATCAATCTTTCAGCTATACCTTATGATAGAAACCGATTATACGGAGCAATAGGATACCAGTTTTTGCCAAATGCAAATATTCAACTTGGATACCTAGCCCAAACAGTAAATACTAGAACAAAGCACTATTTACAGGCAGCCGTTTTTTATAATATTGATCTCAGAAAAAAAGAATGACCGAATTTTCGCAATCAAAATATACATTTTAAATTAGAACATTTTAAAAACAATAACAAACGGTTTTTATTTTTGAACGATGTGGTATCCTTTGGATGGACATTCAAAAAAAATTAGAAAGCAACAGCTATAGGGTTAATAGGGATTTTTCTGCAGCGGATAGGAATATAACACAAACATAGCATGATATTGAAATAATTTGATTGAATTTTTTCATCGTATGTGCCTGCCAGCAACTCAAATATTGTCAATTTTATTTCCGCAGTGTCATGATTTTGAATTTATTAATATAAATATACAGCCCAAATTGGAAAACTACAATAAATGAATCCATTAAATTAAGGAATACCGCACATCTATCAAAACAAAAAAAACCTTTACATTTCTGTAAAGGCTTTTTTTCTTAAGTGGTACCCACTGGAATCGAACCAGTGACACAAGGATTTTCAGTCCTTTGCTCTACCAACTGAGCTAGGGTACCAGCTCAATTATATTATAGGGATGCAAATTTATAAATTAAATTTGAAATAACAATTATTTTCAATCAAAATGATTTCTTATTTAGAAAACACCCATTAGAACTGCAATAATAAAGCCCTCCACTAATTAGAGTCTGTCTATAATGTCCGATTTTTTCGTTATTCTTGTTTTGAAAACCAGTCATTTACCAATGTAAACTCCTGATTTTCAAAACTACGAAAGCCTCGAACTCGAACATTATAGTTCAGACTCTCGACTCTATGGACAGACACTAATTAATGAATATTCCTTTTATCTAATGCTTCTCTATATTTCTTTGCAAAAATGCAATGCTGCTCATATGTTTTACTAAAACAATGTTTGCCAGATAAATCATCCTTTGCGCACATAAATATATAATTATTTTTATCGTAATTAAGCACTGCATCAATAGAAGATTTCTGGACAAAGCCTATTGGACCTGGAGGCAAGCCTTTATTCAAATAAGTATTAAAGGGGGATTCAAAATGAGTATTTTCAAAGGAAACACGCTGAATAGAAAAATCTCCAATAGCAAAAATAACAGTAGGGTCCGACTGTAAGAGCATCTCTTGATTTAACCGGTTGATATACAACCCTGCAATAATTTTCTTTTCTGCATTATCACAGCATTGTTCCGCTTGCACAATAGATGCTAAGATGCCAATCTCCATTTGTGAAAATTTATTATCTCTGGCTTTTTTCTTACGTGTGTCGTTCCAAAAGGTTTTATATTCTTTAAACATGCGGTCAAAAAATTGATCCACAGAGGTGTTCCATACAAACTCATATGTATCTGGCAAAAAAAGCGACTGAATGTTCCTATTATTAAAACCGTATTTGCTTAAATAGCCATTATCATTCATTGCTCTATATAAGGACATAGAATCTGCTTCTATTCGACGACACAATCTGGAAATAAGCTGGTTGGTAGTTTTTATCCCATTAAAATTTAGTTCAACAGGTTCTTGTATCCCAGCTCTCAATAAATTAATCAATTCATTATTATTCATATTTACTAAAATGCGATATTTACCAGGCTTTATAGCATCTTTATATTTCTTCTTTTCGGCAAGAAATTCAAAAGTAGATTGTTTTTTTAAAATATTATTATCACTTAAAATATCCAAAACATCATCAAAGTCGGATCCTGTGGGTATATAAATAATTTGAGACTTTTTATATATTGAATTTATATTAGGTTGATAAAATGTTTTATAAGCATAATAAGCACCTAAGCCACCTATAAAAAGAATAATTAAAAATAAGACGATAAGTATTTTTTTAAAAAACGATTTTTTTTTCTTTTTTGCCATAATAAATTCAGGACTGAAAAATTAATTTTTTTTCAATTGCTCTAATATTCGTATTGCTTGTTGATTAGCAGGATTTTTCTTTAACAACTTCATTAATAAACTTTTGGCATCAAGGTATCTTTTTTTATAAATATAAAAACCAACAACATTCATTAACAAAGGCTCATAATCTGGGTCGAGGCTTAAAGCTTTTTTATAAAACAATTCTGATTCAGCGCTTTTTCCTATTAACAAATTGGCGTAGCCTAAATTATTGAGTGCCTGCAGAAATTTGGGATTATCTTCTAGTATTGATAAAAATATTACGATGGCTTCTTGTACTTTATTTTGGGCCATTAACGAAGATCCTAATTTATTTTTGAATTCAGGATTAAAAGGTGCTAATTTATTTGCCATTAAATAAAAAGAGTAAGCATCATTAATATTTCCAGTATTTGAGTATGCATCTCCGATCCGATATAATGTCCAAGCATTTGCATTATCCCAAGATTTATTTACGAGAACTACAGATAATAAATTTTCTTTTCCAAGCTGATTTACGAAATATAATATTTTAATAAAATTTTGTTCAATGAAATATAAATGTACCAAAGATTCGAAATTACTTTTAACATCCATTATTGATTTATCGCTTAGATATTTTTTAGTAGAATCAAGAAATAATGGATTGTATTCAAATTTATCAAATTGCTGTAAATAGGCTTTCCCTTTTATTGCATCGCTGGGTGTTTTTTCATTAACAGCATAAAGACCAATAAATTCTTTCAATTTAACAATTTCTTTTTTATTAACAGGTTTTCTAATAAAATGATCGTGAACAGTTACATGCGGAATATCTACAGCACCTGACTTAGGCATATGACAGCCAACGCAGTTATCATTATCTTTAATCTTATTATGTTTTTTATCTGAGCATACTGTTTTATTAATTCCACTGTGGCAATTATTACAAGCCTTATTGAAAGTTTCATTTTTCATTGATTTAACACTAACATGCGGATTATGACAAGTAACACAAGTTAAAGAATTTTTATATGGGTGTAATAAATTGCTATCGTCATTAGCTTTATAACTATTAATGAAACATTTACTTTTTTTTAACCTATCGGCATGTGAAGCCATTATAAATTGCTCATCCGAATTATTATACCTAGGCAAAAAAACAGTCATGTAATCGGACAATTTCATGCCAGGTTTAAAATCGAAAAAAGATTTACCCTCCTTCAATACAGTATTCCCTTGTAAATGACAGCGCTGACAAACATCAAATTGCAAATCAATGGGCAATTTCCCAGGATTTACAATCGAATAATCAATATATTTGGATGTATCAATTTTAACGCCTGAAGCGCGCTGTTGAACGTGAATACTGCCAGGGCCATGACATCGCTCGCAGTTAATACCATTAGGGACATCAATAAATTTATTTTCGGAACCCTTAATGAAATTAGGAAATGAATTATGGCAGCTCATACATTCCAAACCTATCTTTCTTGAGAACCGAGTGTTATGCCCATTTTCAAAACCGGGAGGCAAATCCCATTTCCCCTTTTGGGTATAATATGTCATCGGCATTTGATGCAAATAACCGTTGGTATTAGATAAGTGTGAGTTTGTATGCTGACCGGAACCAATAATATAATCGACATTTTCAATGCGTTTAAAAATTGTGTCCTTTCCTTTCAAACGAAATTCCATAATTTTCATACTATCCTTAAGCCAAAAAGGAAGGTATGAAAAATCTGAAAATTTATCATAGATAACAGCATGTTTATCAATTTTTGCAGCACTTTTATTTTTACTTGCAGGCTCAAAACTCTTACCCATTCCTGTTTGTAAAAAGGAATTATAAATTTCCTGATGGCATAATTTACATTGACTCATGCCAACATAATGAGCTGTATCGTTATGATTGAGATATAAACTAATGGGTAAATGTTCGGACACTACTTTTTTATCCTTCGAATCCCCACAATAAACCATCGACAGGACTAATACAGCAAATAAAAAATATATAAATATTTTGAAGAATTTGAATTTCATATTCTGATTAATATGGAAAATAAAGACAGTCGATAAAAAATGTTAAATACGAATTTTCTGTAAGAGCAATTCATCCTTAAAATTTATCCCACTTCTTATCCATTGCTTTTTAGTCCCTACAACCTCAAATCCATATTTTTGAAACAAAAGAATACTAGATTTATTATCAACGGCAATATTGCAGAATAGCTGATTTAAATTTAAAGAATGAAAACAATATTTAATAAGAATACTCAATGCCTCTGATGCATAGCCCTTTTTTCTATTGCTTTTAGCAGCAATTAAAATACCAACGCCGGCACGCAGGTGATTGGGATCAAAGTCAAACAAATCAATGCACCCTATTGTTTCCGTTTTTATTAAATTTAATGGATCCGCATTTGGAATATCAATCATTAGTCTTAATTGTTTGGCAGCATAAATATCCTGATGCGCACTTGCAATATATTGTTCCAAAACAAAATAAGAAAATGGTGTTTGAGTATTACTTACAACCCATGCTTCAGTGTCATTTTCCCAACGATATAATAAATCTATATCCTCTGGCTCTATTGCTCTTAATGAAATAATTTCTCCTTGCAGTTTCATTGTTTTAATTTCTTCAATTATCAAAAAAATAAAAAAATTATCTTATTTCATTTCTTACTTGAGTAATGCCTGAATAAATTTCAGCATTTGAATAAACTGGTAATGCATATTTTTTTTCATCGATAAAAAGCGCCGAATAATTTTCAATTAAATTTTCTGAATAAAGTTTTGGAATCAACTCAAACAAAAAATTTATATCGTCCATTGAAACATTATATACCTCCTCAAAAAAAAGTTTAACCGGACTCAAACAGGTTGCCAAACCTACATCGACCCTATCAAATTGCTGAACATTTGAAATTATATGATCGTTTAAATAATTTGAACTAAATGTATTGTGAGATTTAATTTTTATAAATAAAGTAGGAATCTTACGCTGAACCGTATTTTTAAGGAGCGCCGAAAATGTTGTATTTATATCATGCCCTTTGATAGTAAGCGAATTATATTTACCATCAGTAATCAAGCCAATATGAGGAGGGACTCGAGTAGCATGAATTACAGCAATGAAAAGACCTTTCAACAAATCCTCTTCATTGAATTTTTTGTACATTATATTATGAAACGAACCTATTGAATTCATTACTAAATTATTATTTCACCTTTAAAAACAAATGCAACAGGCCCTTCCAACCAAATATCGGTAAAAGAATTATCTGCATGTTTTTGAAACATCACATTTAAATTACCTCCTAATGTTTTTATTGAACAATAATCTTTTGCGGTGGATACATCTTTAATAGCCGCTACCAGAGCAGCAGCTGTTACACCGGTACCACAGGAATTAGTCTCTCCCTCCACCCCCCTTTCATAGGTACGTACAAACAAATTATTGTTAATTTTTTCAATAAAATTTACATTTGTTCCTTCACTTATAAAACGATTATTATAACGTACCTTTTTGCCTTCCTCCGCTACATTATAATTATTAACATTATCAATAAATTTAACATAATGAGGAGACCCAGTATTTAGAAATGAATAATCAGAATTTAATTCTATCTCACATACGTCATTCATTTTAATACTTATAATACCTGGTTTTATAATAGCATCGTGACATCCATCGGCAGCAATAAATTTAGCAGTGCCGCCAACTAAACCCAAAGTATGAGCGAATTCAACAATACATCTCCCCCCATTACCACACATACTGCCTTGCTTACCATTAGAATTAAAATATATCATTTCAAAATCGAAACCAGCTTTTTGTTGAAGCAACATTAAACCATCGGCACCAATACCAAAATGTCTATCGCATAACTTGGCAACTAGATTTACATCAGAACAATTAAATAATAAATTGCGATTATCAATTATTATAAAATCGTTGCCAGTGCCATGATATTTGTAAAAAACGATTTTCATTTTTCAATTAAAAGTTACAAAAAAAATTTAGATTAAATTAAAAAATATTATTTCAGTTTGCTAAGCAACGATTCTTCTACAATATTTTCATAGGATTTATATTCACTAGAAACTTCAAGTTTATAAACCATTGAGCCGTTTCTCAAATAAATAACATCGTCCAAAGAATAAATTTTCAATCCTTCTATATTTACAATACCATACAATGCAATTTTGTATTTACTCATTTTATAACCCTTATAATTCAATGGCGATTGCCATAACTCAATATTTATAAATTGTTTTGTAACACTTTTATTGTCCTTCATTCCGCTGATTTTATTGAGCAAAGAATCTTTTAAATTAAGTTTATTTGTTACATTACCTAAATTAATAACCTCCATTGTTTTGGTAGATATTATTTCATCTTTTTTTACAACAATATTTTCAGAAGAAGAAAAAACATTTAAACCAGAAGTATCGTTTGCAGAAAACTTTTTTACGGTGTCAGCATCTAATAAAAAACCAGAATTTGAATTCGAAACTTTATTTGAATCCACATTATTTGAAACATTTCTGTTTTTAAAAGTATTACTTTTTGGTTTAACTGCTATAACTGCAACTTTGTCATCGGTTTTTAAAGCTGCTTCCTCCGTTTTTGAAGAAGAAATAAATGTTTTAGCAATATTTTTATAAAAATTCAGCTCCTTAAAATAATCATCAAGTTTCAAAATAAAAAAGCCACCGGCAATTAATAACCCAGCCATTAAACCAATTAAAAAGGTTTGTGATTTATCTTTTAAATTACTCATTAATTTTTATCGAATTATTTTATTGAATCAAAATGAAATATAAAGTTAATAAACCTTTACAAATACCTGTTAATTAATGTTAAAAATAAGCAATAACAATAATATAGGAACAAATTTTGTGTTATATATTTTGAAAAAGAACAAGTATTTAATTTAATAAAAAAAATACATTTACTTTACTAAATACTAAAATAGAAGTCACAACAAATAAAAACATAAAAAAATGAAAAAATATGCAAGCTCTTTTACCATTGCTATCCTAGGAGGGATAGCCGCATTAAGTCTTCATCAATTTTTTAATACTCCAGCCGCAGTTCGGGATTCACAAATGGCATATCATGCTCCTATAAAAATTATTAACACCGCGGGTGCAATGCCAGAGAATACGATAGACTTTACAATTGCTGCTGAGCTTTCGGTACATTCGGTTGTAAATGTAAAGACTACTTTTTCGTCACAAACTAATCAGAACGAATATTATTATGACCCTTTTCATGGCTTTTTCGGGCAAAAGTCACCACAGCAAACAGAAACTCAAATAGGAAGTGGTTCGGGAGTAATCATTTCTCAAGATGGATTTATTGTAACTAATAACCATGTAATAAACGGGGCTAGTAAAATAGAAATTACATTAAACGACAAGCGTAGTTATACCGCAGAAGTAATTGGGAAGGACCCTACAACCGACCTTGCACTATTAAAAATAAAAGAAAGCAACTTAACTTTTATGACATACGGGAATTCCGATAACGTAAAGGTAGGAGAATGGGTATTGGCTGTTGGTAATCCTTTTAATTTAACATCCACAGTAACAGCAGGTATTATAAGCGCGAAAGCTAGAAATATAAATATCATTGAAAAAGATCCTACGAATGGAATTAACCCTATCGAATCATACTTACAAACAGATGCGGCTGTTAACCCCGGAAATAGTGGCGGCGCACTTGTTAATGGAAAAGGTGAATTAATAGGTATAAATTCTGCTATTGCTTCAAATACTGGCTCATACACAGGCTATTCATTTGCAATACCGGTAAATATTGCTCGCAAAATAATAGCTGATTTATTAGAATATGGTGAAGTTCAGCGTGCCTTTATAGGAATTAGTATCCTTGATTTAGATGCTAAATTAGCGAAAGAAAAAAATATTTCTGAAATAAAAGGCGTTTATGTAGGTAGATTAACTGCTGGCGGATCAGGCGAAGACGCTGGTATTAAGGAAGGCGATGTAATTACAAAAATTGCTGATGTAACGGTTAATAATGTACCAGAATTACAAGAGCAAATTAATAGGTACCGCCCTGGTGATAAAATAAATATTACAATAAAACGCAATAATCAAATAAAAGTATTGGCACTAATTTTAAAAAACAAAAACAATAATATTAGCATTATTGAAAGCCCAAAAATTGAAGTTTTTTCCCTTTTGGGAGCTACCTTTGAGACTCTTAATGCTAGTGAAATAAAAAAATTAAATATTGAAAATGGACTGCGAATTAGAAAATTAAATGCAGGAAAATTGTTAAGTGCAGGTATTGACGAAGGATTTATTATTACTTATGTCGACAAAAAGAAAATCAATACAATGGAAGATATAAAAAGTGCACTTGAAAACAAAAGAGGTGGCGTGCTTATTGAAGGGGTTTACCCAAACGGAATGAGGGCATACTATGGTTTTGGAATGTAATATTTTAGAGAACTTTATAGGATTGATTAGAATTAAATAAAATATTATAAAAAATATTTGACAAGAAGATGCTTTGGCAATAATAGTAAGGATGCAAAAAATGCTTGGTAGTTTCCTAAATAAACATTTATTATAATTATTTTATTGGTTTAATTAATAATTAAACAAATCAATTTATTGATTCAACTAAGTTTAGTTAAATTATTTACTTATTCTTTTCAACTCTCGTTCTATGTCTTTCTTTTTTATATCATCGCGTTTATCATACAACTTTTTCCCCTTTGCTAAAGCTATTTCTAACTTTGCGTATCCCTTATCATTAATAAATAATCGCAAGGGAATAATTGTTAAACCTTTATCCTTTAATTTCCCATTTAATTTTTCCAACTCCCGTTTATTGAGCAGCAATTTGCGATCTCTTTTTTCTTCTACATTATTATAAGTCCCATTAAAATAATGAGCAATGTGCATGTTTCTAATATATAATTCGTGGGATAAAAAAACACAAAAGGCATCGTTGATATTCGACTTTGCCTCTCTTATTGATTTTATTTCTGTCCCAGTTAATTGAATACCCGCAACATATTTATCAATAAATAAATATTCGAAAGATGCCTTTTTGTTTTTTATATTAATAAATTTGTCTGTACTCATAAATTAAATAGTAAAAAAATATAGGTTCATATGCATTGCAGACAATTAAATTAAAAAAAAGAGTTTAATCAAACATTATTTAGTTAAATAGCATTGCCTTATTATTTAACTATCAAAACTGGTATTTTCACATTATGCCTTACAGCATCCAGTGTGGTACCAAAAATTAAATCTTTAAATGCTCTGTGGCCATGAGCACCCATAACCAACAAATCGCAATTAAAATAATTTACAATTTCCGGAATACTTTTCTTAGGATTACCAAACCCCAGCTTTGTATGAATAGAATACCCTTTTAATTCTAAATCGCTTTTATAATTTTCCAAGTTATTTTTATCCGACAAAGTTTCAAGATCATCAATTTCACTATCCATCATACGAGCACCTGCAGTCTCCACAATATGAATTAAAAAATATTCAGCAGTTTTTCCACCTTGAGCAATGGCATTACTTATGGCCTTATTATCACTTGAACTAAAATCCACAGTAATGGCAATACGTCGATAATTAATGTCGTAAATAATTTGTAATTTCTCCTGTGCACCATCAGGAACTATCATATTAGAATCTTTCAATTTTTGAACCATTGGCAAAACTGTAATATAAATTAATAATAAACTTGCTCCTATTATAATTGGAATCAATGTACAATAAAGAAAAATTGGATTATCCGAATTATTTATCCATTCGCTAACTTTTTCAATAACCAATTTAGCGTTTAATATTACAATAATTGCTGCAACCAACCAAGCACAAATTTTTACCCAAACTTTATTTGCAAACTGTCCCATCATTTTTTTATCACTTGTTAAATGAATCAATGGAATAACTGCGAAACCAAGTTGTAAACTTAAAATTACCTGACTTAAAATAAGCAGCTCACCAGTAGCACCTTCACCAAAAATATAAATTGTTAGAAACGCTGGAATAATTGCAATTAATCGAGTAATAAGCCTACGAAGCCATGGTTGAATACGCAAATTAAGATAACCCTCCATAACAATTTGACCAGATAACGTGCCAGTAAGTGTTGAACTTTGGCCGGCAGCTATTAGCGCTATAGCAAATAAAATAGGGGCGTAGCTATTCCCTAAAACATCATCGAGCAATCTATGCGCATCTTGTATTTCAGATACATGATTTAATCCTGTATTAAAAAATGCAGCCGCCGCAAGTATTAATATTGCAGCATTTACAAACAATGCTAAATTTAATGCTATAACAGTATCTATAAAATTAAATTTAATAGCTTCCTTAATTCCTGAGGGGGTCCTATTAATTTTTCGTGTTTGAACCAATGAAGAATGTAAATATAAATTATGAGGCATTACCGTGGCGCCAATTATTCCTATAGCGATATAAAGTGCATCGTTATTTGGTATACCAGGAATAAAACCTTTTATAAGCATACTTCCAACAGGTTTGGCAAACCATAATTCGGCAATAAATGCCAATCCAATAGTTGCAATCAATATAAGAATAAATGCTTCCATTTTACGAATACCAAAGCGCTGTAATACCAATAACAACAACGTATCTACTACGGTAATTGATACTCCAGCCAATAATGGAATATGAAACAACAGCTGCAATCCAATAGCCATCCCAACAACTTCGGCAAGATCACAGGCTGCTATTGCTATTTCTGCTAGTAACCAATTGAAAAAATTTACAATGCGAGGGTAGGCTGACCTGGAAGCTTGTGCTAAATCTAAGCCTCGCACTAATCCTAATCTGGCACTTAAGCTTTGTAATAAA
>Ga0209086_10002205_pt1 | contig 15352 bp, 15 predicted proteins | sample M_130207_XF_Meta_FD_187312 | JGI IMG/M metagenome (GOLD analysis project Ga0209086, IMG submission 187312) | Freshwater microbial communities from Lake Montjoie, Canada to study carbon cycling - M_130207_XF_MetaG (SPAdes) (version 2) | ecosystem: Environmental > Aquatic > Freshwater > Lake... | reverse complement strand
TTATTTGATGATTCCTACAATTGTTATTACTGCCATTTGTACAGTTATTGGTGTGGTACTTAAAGAATATTCATTCAGCTCTACAATTGTAAGCTCTCTTAACGGTCTTAACTTCTTATTTCTTACTTTGATTAACTATCTCAAATTGGATGCCAAATCAGAGGCACATCGTATTTCTGCGTACAAGTTTGATAAAATACAATCTAAACTCGAGTTTAACTCTGGAAAGATTCTATTTATTGTCGGTGAGATCGCAATACTCCCTCAATTAATTAATGATACTGAAAAAGATGTGCGCGAAATAAAAGAGTCAAATCAATTTACTCTTCCTGAGAGCATTCGTTATAATTATCCAGTGCTTAACAATATAAATGTTTTCGCCGAAGTTAAAAAGATTCAATCTGCTGAGACTATTCTTATCAATACGTTGAAGGATATATTAAATGAGCATGTTACTTTAAATTTAAAAGTTCATTCGATGGCTACTCCAGTTATTACTGATATTCAGAAATTGGCTGAATTAGATACTTTAAGGAAAATGACCACTGAACGGATTATTCGTATTAAAGAGAAGTATCTTGAAATAGATGATCAGTTTGAAGAAGAAATGAAGAAACAACAAAAGAAATTTAGTAAACGATATCAGTTGTGTGGATGGCTAAAGACATAAATCTAAAGATTTATCTGACTAAAGACATAAATCTTTAGATTTATTTATGATAATGACCTATGTCTACTACGTATACATATTTGATTATAATCAATCGTTATTATAAAACGATACATAAATATAATTATAGAGCTAAATACAGTTATTAAAAAAGCTCCATAAAATAATATGAAAATAACATTAAAAATAAAATAAAATATATATATTGAATCATTATTGTTTATATTATCAATAAAGATAGCATATAAATTATCTGGGCGATGATTAAATTCCAGTGTCGATAGTAGATATTTACCACTAAATGGGGTTAATATTCCACCCGCATTCCATGTAAGATGTAATATTTTTGGATAACCGTTATTAATAAATTTTAATTCATTTACAACCGTTTTGACTGATGATAATAGTACAAGAGTCCATGTATTTATACTATCAAATATATTACTTTCATTGTGAATAATACTATTTAGTTCTGGTGCGTAATTATTACTATATAATAGTACAGCTGGCACATGATTTACATATATTTTATCTGTTAATAAATTAAATGATTTATTGTACATTGATGGCAGTATTAAATTATTATAAAATCGCCCATCTGCTACAGTTTTAAATAATTGTATTAATTTATTAGATTCTATTTGTGTATTTACTGGATATAATTCATTAATACCACTATCATGTTCTAATTTAATAGTAATAATTGATCTATTTATACTACTAGTAAAAATATCGGTTAATGCTGTATACAATGTGTAACTAGTAGGGAATGTGTGAGCTATAATGAATTGATTGTCTACTTTATTATAGATATAACGTAAATCAAACATATTTACACCAGCGAGCACTTGTTCTTTTAATGTTAATGTTTGACATTCGGCCCATGCTGAATAAAAAAGCATATTCATTACCATTAAAAAACAACTATATGCAATATTATTACTAGATAAACAATAATTAAAATTACTTTGAATTGCGCCAGAATTATGTGTACCAAGTGCTACGCTGCTAAGTGCTCCGCTGCTACTAACTAATTTTTGTAAAAGGATGTCATTCATTAATTATATATACTAGTATTTATTTTAGACTAACAATGTCTAAACAAAATTTGAAATCAGATTGCCATATTAATCAGAGTTAAGATGACCACCTACGAACTTAAACACATCCGCGGTGTTCCATACTACCTTGATGGAACAACCATCCGTATCTTCAACCTTGATAACGGAAAGCCCTCCAGCAACTGCGTCGCAATTGGAACATATGATGCCGTTACTAACACCATTGCCCACTTTCCAGATTGGCGAGAACGAGTCAAATCAACTATTGAATTCTTTCGCAACTCTCTCGCAGTCCAAGAGCGAGACAAACTTCGCGAATCTATCATCAAGCCTCAAAAGCCACGTAAAGCCACACGCACTCCTCTGGCAAAGCGCACCGCCAGAAGTAAGGATACTGAAAGTGAGTAAGGAGGATATTAAACAGTTATGTCAAGTAATTACAGAGTTTCAGGAACAATTTATTGGATAATTAATCTATAAAAAATAGTATTTTTATTAGCGTAGCCAATGAGGCACTTGGCGACCCGTATATTTAATTAACCCTCGTTCCTTCTTTGATGTATTATAGAAATGCCTATAACACACTATCGGGTTATCTGAGATCTTATACTTAGCATCCATTGCGACTGCGAAACCACGACGGGGAAACATTCTTATGTTAAGAGGAATATTCTCGTGTAGCCAGTTAATATGCTTCTCACAGGAGTGTTCCTTTTTGAAACGGAAACGGAATTCACGGGCTAATTCTAGTCCAAGTTTTGAAAGCCAAAGGTAATTTCCTGAACACACACGAGCCCAGGAAGAGCATGGATGCCAAATATGACACGGTCTGTAACCCACTTCGCCTGTTGATTGGCATAAGGGAGCCGACCACATGTATTCAGGTACTTCCAGCTGTTTTTGAGCCTTGGATAATGCTACGGCTGATTTATATTCACGTAACTCTGGGTAATACAAAACCCAGTGTGCGGTATATAATAACTGACAGGTTTCTAATAGCATCTTAATAACGTGTTTATCCACATGCCATCGCGCAGCCTTACGCTGTTTCCAATGTAGTACAAATATGTTCATTTTATTTGTCAGTTAATTAAATAATGGATAACAGGGGTTTCAATTTTTATTCATAAATATATAGTAGTATGGAGTTGCGTAGTAATTTAACTGAATTTAGTAGGCTTATTTTTGGAGCAGATACTAGCTGTAAACAGGCTCGTAAATTCTGGGAACCATCAAGTCCTACTACACAATGTAATAATGTTCCTATAACAGGTCACTTCAAAGATGGTATAGTCTGCTATATATGTGGAATGAAAATAAATAAGGTTGCGGCAGCAGCAGGAGCAGCAGCTAATGAATCTAATACAGATGATAGTGATGATATTGATGAAAATGGAAAAGATGGAAGAAACCCTGAATGTGAACACATCTTACCTATTGGATTAGCTATAATTTATCTTGGATTATACAGCCCAACCTTTAAAGACCGCAGATGGTATAATAAAGATATACTTAAATACGAATATGCTTGGGCACATAGAACATGCAATCAAATTAAATCGGATGAATCATTTATTACAGTTAATAAAGACAATACTGCATTCGGCATTAGTAAAAAAAACTTAATAGATTTTTTAGGGAGAATTTGGAATACAACACGTAATGATTCTAAAGAATTTAAAACTATGCTTCATGGTGCGTATAACGATAATTTTTTCACATTTGTTGAGAACCGAATAGGTTCACTATCTAGTCAAGATGCTTCAGTACCATCACTCAAAAAATTCACAGATATTACAAATTTATTAAATATGACTGGAGTTCCTCCTGGCTTAGTACTACTTGCTGGTACATGTTGTGCACTAGAAGGCAACTTAAAGAGTAAAGAGGGTCAACAAAAACAACGTTGTAGTAAAGACCCTGCTCAGGTTGAAAAAATAAGGCAAGAAAAAACTGAAGAAATGAAAAACAAATGGAGAGCGATATATGATAAATATATTACTAAAAAATATAAAGATATATCTCACGAAAATAAAGAATATTATGTTGAAATTATGATACGATTACCTAGTGACCAGATGAACAATTGGATTCAGTTTATAAAAAATAAGATTGATATTAATAGCTTTCTCATTGAAATTAACAAGCTCCAAAAATCTACTAATAGACTGTCTCCGCGAAGTATAGAGCGCTTATTAGAAAATGTGAAAAAATTAGAAGAAGAAAACATACTGTTAGATGCCGTTAATAATGCAGCAACAATAGTTACTGCAGAAAAGAACCTTCTAAAAGATGCTTGGGTGTTATTACCTGAAGGAAAAACTATAAATAATGTTAATACAACAGACGCCGCCAAAATTCTAGACAAAAATTTGCAGAATTTACATACAATATCATTATCGTCAAACTCATCTAATACAAATATGCTAAATAGGGGAGCAGCAGGACCACATAATAGGGGGGCAGCAGAACCACATAATAGGGGGGCAGCAGGACCAAATAGGGGAGCGGCAGGACCAAATAATGTAAATCCGCCGGCACCTATTACTGCTTGGATGCGTGGGTTAAATAGTGCTGGGCAATTAAAGCAGAAAAACAATGCTACACGCCGTGCGGCTGCAGCCGCACGGCTTAAGCAAGCACGTAGTGGAAACACACTCCAACAAGGAGACGCAAAAAAACAACGCCATACAGGCGGTCGTAAAACTTGTAAAAGAAAATCTCGCAAACATAAATACAACTAATTTTTATACCAAATACATACTTTGTATTAACTATAAAAATTACACAATAATAGTATTAAGTACTATGAATTAATAATCTGATAAATCGTTGAACATGGGACTCCCATTGGCGCCGAAGGATTTGTACCCGTTATCCTATTTCTCGCAGATGTTAGAGACATACCCTGAATATACATTAGGCGCTCTTTATCTGATTTAAAAACAGGATATGGCTGATAATTGGTACCCGCTGCCTTAACTGCCAGCGTTTGCTGATTTAGCGAATTGAAATACACTACGTTTTGACGGCTTCTGTAAATCTGTTGGGCGTCGGTTCCCGTTGCCCACGGATAATTAGGTGAATTATTCGCATATGATACAAGTGTCGATAAAACCGTCGGATTCGCACTTGTAAAATTCGTAGCATTGTAAGGCGGTCCAATACATATTGTTTCAGAATAAGGCGGAGGGGGATTTGACATCTCTAGAAAGCAGCAAGATAATTATATCAACCTAAAGTATAGTCTATTTTATCCCTTTAATATAATGGCTACTGGCATTGCTACTACTGTTGCTAGTTGCGCTATTGCTAAGACAGTTGTCCCTAAACTTCTCAATCTTACTACATCTAATGTTCGTGATCAACGAACACTTATTTGGCTTCAAAACCAGAGTAATACCGTAAATTGGTCAAAATGGGATGCAGTCGTTTGCGGCATAGATTCATATAAATTATGGTCAAAGCGCAATGCCAAAATTGTCGGAATTGTTATTACTGATCTGGAACATATCAATCACTTTAAAGACTTATTTGAAATCTCTAAAAATGTATCGTTAATGCTTCTCTCCCAAAAAATTCTTATAACCAAATCGCAAGAGTTCTGGTCTGAAAATTTCGACAATATCTTAAATCTCGATAATGTACTTGATCAATATCCCTTTATTGAAACACCATGGGATAATACACTAGATGACGCTGTCACTATTCTCGGTATTCTATGTCGTTATAATCGCATAGTTGATTGTAATTCCTCCCTTAGAACTACATCAAATATCACTTTTGCCAAAAATATTCAACCACCGCAAGTATGGGTTTTTACACAGTTCTTTAAACACAAAGACTCCAGTCGCTATCAGGAAATTAAAGAGTGTCTTAAACGCAACTCTGCTAATCCGTATATTGATAAAGTTGTCCTTATTAATGAGACCGACTATGCTCCAGAATATAAAAAGATACTTGGTTCAACTAGGGTTGAACAAATTGTAAATAGGGTTACAAAGATTCAGCAAGTTATTTCTGGACGGCGCTTGACATACGCCGATTTCTTGAATTATGTTCGCGAGCAGGTCCCTAACGGTGTCTTTGTTATTCTTTGTAACGCCGATATCTATTTTGGAGATTCGTTATTGGATCTCTGGAAAATTAACATGGCCGATAAAATGTTCGGCCTTCTTCGCTGGGACGTTGATGACAAATGTAATGAAAAAACCGCTAAACTATTTGGACCACGCGCTGACTCACAGGATTCATGGATATTTCTATCCGATTCCATTAAATCCAGGACATGGGATTACCAGAAATTTAATTTTCAACTCGGTCAACCTGGGTGTGATAATACATTCGCGGGCCATATTCTACGCCAAAAATTCCTCCTTTCCAATCCTGCCCTTACCTTTAAGTCCTTCCATCTCCATAATACCAATATTCGCAACTATGACAAAAAAGACGCAATTCGCGCAGATATCTACATTAATCTGGCACCGACTTATATTATTGACTCGAAACAAGTTGTCGCACCTAAGGGCGGAAAGCCACCACTTATAATTAGCAATGAACTAGCTGCATTTGAGATTAAGAGTTCTTCCATGTCCAACGAAATTACCTATTGTACTATGTTGGAGAAGGCCGGCCGTTACAAGTGGGAGCCGAGTGTGGAGAATTATTACTTTGATGCAGCGATACCCTTGTATAAGTGGAATAAATTATGTGTAACTCCTAACGGACTTGTGTATGACTTGTATAATATTTATACAGGGAAGGAAGAGGAGCGCTTTAACTATTGGGCTAGCGCTGTAGTTACACCTTTAACGCCCCTTCAAAAACGCGACAAAATGTTCGCCATTCCCTTTAAAAATACGGATGTCTTTAAACATCCTGATGTCTATATCCTCAATTATATATCTCGTTGTGTACGCCTTCTAAAGAGCCATCCAGAAACGTCTTTCTGGATCCCATATAATTTTGTAGAGTATCTGGAGTACTTTGAATGGTCTAATCAGAAACTTAACCCAGTCTTCTTTGATGAAAATACCGCATGCTACGCAGAGGAAGTCATTGGATTTCTACCTGGCCCTTTGGAACTCGGCATAGAAGATATTCAGGCCCTTCGTGAATTATACCCTTCTTGGGTCGAGAAGCCGTGTGGAAAAGTATGTTCGGTTGTAATCGGGTCTAGTATAACACAGGGGTTTGCTGAGGAGAAAATAACGCAGTTTCTACACGCAAATGTGGCAGAATGTGATGAGGATTGGACTATTCGATTCGTGTCAGAATCGGATTATGCCTCTTACGATTCCTTAATAGGTGCGTCGCTATGTATCTTTGTTGGCTTAGAGACCAATACGTGGACGAAACTATGGTCATTACCAAAGGGGTGCTGCGTAATTGAATTTCAACAGGAACTAAACATTTCTGGTGAATTTCAACATTTGGCACATGTATCAAGTTTTAAATCATGGGTTCTTTTATTATCTAAGGGGTCGGTGAAAGATGTTCAGGAGCAAATCATGGAGCAACTTCAGAAGTGGTTTATTAGGAATGGGAATGAATTAGACCGATGAACATTTCAAACCGGCACTTAGTGGGGCATTGCCCCACTATTTGTCGCCCTATAATGTTAATCGACCTCCCGAAGGGAGGCCAACGAACATTTTAAAATGTTCGTTGGTCTAATATAGATATACTCTAAACGATCCATTTACTGTTAATATATTCAATAAATACGCTGTCGTTTGTAATCACTAGGGATAAATCACTATAGTAATTGATAAACTCCTTATATGTAATAACATTATCAGTATTATATTTACCAATTATGCGAGACATAAAATATGCCCCACGCGGTTCTATTTTATTCGTCTTCATAAAATCAGCCACTGTAATTGTTCCTGACTTATCAACATCTATTTTGTCGAATAAACCCTTTACGGCATTATATCGCATCTTATTCATTTGAATAGATATAGTCTTTATAAACTCGGCAAAGTCAAGGCTTTGCGAATTATTTGTATCAAATAACTTGAATATACTAAGACATTCCTCTTCAGATAGTTTAGTAATAGATTGAACACCTTTTATAAAATCTGCTTTGAGAATAAATCCAAAATTTCCTGAATCAAGCTTATCAAATGTTTTGTGAACACTGTCTGTATAACATACATCGGGACCATCCTTTACCCATTGCTTGTTAAATGCCACTTTTACTTGTTCAAGTAGACTTTTAACAGGGGTGCTGCTGCAGTCGTGGCTTGGCGTCGGCGCATCAGAGCTTGGCGTCGGTGTATTAGGCGAAGGTGTAGGAATTATCCATGAATTATTAACGTGATCTATAAACTCCTTATCAGTTTCATAAATTAGAGATAAATCATTATAGTATGTAATAAATTCATCATATGTAATCCGATTATCAGTATTGTATTCGCCCATCACATGTTCCATGAAATATTCACCGCGATAGATTGTGTTATTTGTTTTAACAAAATCATCTAGTGCGATTACGCCTGAATTATTAATATCTACTTTCTTAAATACAGCCTTTACCCCATCATACCGTGTATTATTCATCACATATAGCATTTTACTCATGAATTCAGAAAAATCAATAGTACCAGTTTTATTTATATCAAATTTAGAGAATACTGTAAGACATTCACGTTCAGAAAGTTTAGTAATAGATTGAATACCTTTTGTAAACTCATATTTGCCAATTGATTTGTTTTTAGTCACATCAATTATATTAAAGACCTTATATATATAGTTTGAAAACAGGGTCTTCGCACCCTCCTCATCCCATCCCTTGCTAAGAGCTACTCTGACCATTTCAAGTAGTTGATCAGCCGTCATATATATATATATTAGAATATAAATTAGAATATATATAGACCGGAATATTCATAAATTAAGGCCGAATTTTAGATACCTAACATGTTTTTCCCCCACTTATAAGTATCCTCTACTTTCTTTTGGGTCATTAATATTCTATAACCACGTAAATCAAATAAACGACCTCGGAAAAGTTCATCTGCATTATCATAAGGTGATGTCATATTCATCCAATTTGATTTACCAATATAGTTATTTGTAGTATAATTCGTTTGAGGCAACCAGGCCGCTTCCTCGGTATGTGCCAATTTACTGTCCACATAAATTTTTAGACTTGGCTTAGCCGCATCAGCCGATGCCGCTGTAATTACGACATGTACCCACTTTCTTAACGGTATTACATTCTTTACCTGTATATGTAATTTACGCATTTGACCCTCCCAGATTTCATACATTAGATCTGCTGTTTTAGCTTCACTTGTCGGCGGCTGCGCCTTCGGTTGTAGAGGTTTCATAATTCTGCCGAATATTTCAGGCTTAGGACAATCCCACAAGTTCACATTAGCCGCACTTGTTATGAGTGCTCTTTCAGGCGATACTTCCTCGGTACATTGCTGACCCGATGGCGCTGCAGGGACAGTTGTTAGGGCTTGGTCTAGACATACAGGTTTATCACCCAATAGATCTGTTTGTATACCTGGATTTCCGCGTCCCATAATACCAACAACTACGTTATCTTTTCCTGGACCGTTGCCAAAATCATAAATTTTAGCATTATTAGTAAATTCATCAAAATATACCCAGAAGCATGTTGCTCTTAAATATCTAAGATTTACTACGTCACCAAAGGACAAATCCTTAGAATCACCAATTCTCAGAAATTGATCCTTGCCGTTAAACTCTAAACCCTCCGTTACTTTAGGATTTGGTGGGGCCTCTTGTATTTGTAGATCACCCGCTTTTGTAATCGTTAAATTCTGGGCATAATCCAACATATCATCGCGTAGGCGGAGCCAAAACACAATGCCCTCATAGAACGTTAGCAACATCTTTATATCAGGCGGCGGATTCGAATCTACCACCATGGAGGACTTAAAGGAAGTATCCCCTGCGGGATTACATTTGGCCTCAAAGGTGTCCTGTCCCGTTTTTAGAATCCTACAATATCCATCACGTCCCTCTTTATTTACATCATTCATATAGTCATCCCGTGATATTTCGAATCCATCTTTCACCGACGGGGTTCTATATTTAACAGTTGATAGACCTTCTGTTCCGCCAAGTGCGCAGGCGAAGAATTTATCGTTTGGATCTGCTACAGATTGAACCATTCGGCAAAAATCATGATCTACGCTTAAACGTTGTACATCGGTATATCCCGTAAAGTACCGTATATCACGAATATATCCGCCCTCCTCTTCCGTAGGATCCGTGCTTACGTCGCCGCGGCGCGGTAACCATTTTGCCCAAAATACACTGTCTCCGACTGATATTAAATTAGTAAAGCCCTCATTTATTAATTCAGGCCGCCATATTTCTATTACTGCAATGGATATGAGAATTATTAGACCTATCCATAGGTATAACCTATACATACTATATTACATTGCTGAAAAAATGGATGTGAAGTGTTCACACACACGGCGGTAACGCCGAGTGAGAAACTTATATTTCCTAAAAAGTTTCTTATAATAGTAGTAATGACTGATGAGGATGATGTAGAAGGCACCACTTTAGAAGGCACCACTTTAGAAGGCACCACTTTAGAAGGCACCACTTTAGAAGGCGGTAAACTATTTGATGAAGGAATGTATGGATGTATCTTTACACCCGCCCTTAAATGTAAAGACTCCAAAAAACAGTATACCGAATCCAATAACCTTAGTAAATTAATTATTAAGGAATATGCCGATAAAGAATGGTCAATTATGACTAAAATTAAGAAAATCCCCATATGGAAAAACTACTTTATTGTATCGGAAACACCTTGTATTCCTGCCCCCATTCAAAAAGATAAAGACCTTACCCTATGTTCTCCTCTTACCAATTCCGACTACAAATTATCCGATTTCCGTATTCTTACTATGCCCAACGGCGGAACACCTCTGACGTCCTATCGCATCCACTTAGCCAACTTTGATTTCATGGGATTTGTTATACATTTCATTGAGGCAGGGGCACTTCTTAATCTATTCGGTATTGTACATCGTGACATACATTCAGGCAATATTCTTGTCGATAATGCACAAGTTCCTCGTATAATTGATTATAATCTGTCGATACTTGTGGAATCAAATATTACATTGGGTGAATTGAAACACAAGTATGATGCTAACTTGGCACAGGAACCACCCGATTCTACCCTTGTTAATGCGGTTCAACAAGGGTACAATTATGAAAGAGTTATTAATTCCATTATTACTCGGAAGCAGATTTTAAAGAAGGTTCGCACAATGCTAGGGGTTACTATAGAAGAACAGTGGGAATCCCTTGAATTGTGGCATAGTAAAAGCAAGGCAGCCAAAGAGGGTAATGAAGTTGCGTGGTTTAATAATTACTGGAGAACAATCGATAGCTGGGCAATCGCCGTTAATATTATCGATCTTATTTCCAAACTATCTCTATGGCCCGAATTTATAACTACTTTGAACAAAGTGCGCGGTAAATTATTCCCTGTACTTAAGCGGATGTGCGAGGTGAATCCCAAGCGGCGTATAGATTGCGTTCAGGCGCTTTCAATGCTTGCCCCAAATAGTTTCATTATTCGCAAATATAGCAAGGAATGGTTATTAAAAGTGGGGGGTGTTTCAGGATCCTAGAATATTAGACCCGTGAGCATTTAGCCCATTTGTGTATATTATAAAATAGTAGCATAATATAGAGACAATGAATATACTTAAAACATTTCTTAATAAACGCTGGGATAATACTAATAAAACTATAACAATGAGTGATAATGTGTATAGAACATTTCGTCTTATTGATGTAAATCATAGTTTATATGTATCAAAACAAGAATTTATCGATGGAATATATAAAATATCCGGTCATGATATTTCGTGTGAAACATGCGCGTTAATATTTGATATAATCGATAAAGACTCTAATGAACGTCTAACATATCAAGAGTTTGTTCGAGCTCTTCATAAAGAAATGAATCCTATACGATTTGAAAAGATAAATCAGGTATTTAATACAATTGATAAGAATAAATCTGGGAGTTTTACTGCGGCCGATTTAGATTATTCAACCCATCCTGATGTAATAAATGGTAAATATACCGCCGCGACAATGGCTACTAATTATATGAAAATATTTTTAGGTAATTATAATAACAATAATACGATTAAAATTACTTACAAAAATTTTATGAATTACTATACTGATTTGTCTATGTCTGTGCCATCTGATGAATCTTTTATTACAATTATTGATAATGCATATAAATGTAAAATTTCCTTTCGAAAAACAATGCATTAAGTATAAATACCTAAAGAATATACTAGTTTCTATTATAGAAATGTTTAAAGCTACTTTTGCCCTACTGTTTACTCTTTTTACTGCCACACTTGGTCGTCATCATCACGGACACACCATTATAGTCGCAAATAAATTACAGAATTGTATTACATTTACTGTAGGTCAAGGAACTGGATGCGTTTGGATGTGTAATTATTGTGCCGAACAATTAGGTACTAATGATTATTATTTTCTAGACGGTGTTTGCCAATATCAGACGGGTGTAGGGTGTGTAGGAAGCCCTACCGCTAATTATGAATATACTTGCTGTACTAACTAATCTAAATCATACCCTTTAACATGTACTTTCGCATAACAATCTGCTGAATAATGCCCTAAATAGCCACATCGACAACACATACTATCCTTTTTAGCACGATTATTCTTCTCCTCACATGAGTTTTCATGAATATAACAGCCAAAATGCGTTGTAAATTCCCTGTCACAGTGGCGGCAGCGCCATTCTTCCTCTTTCTCTTCCTTTTTAGATACTGTATTGGATTCAGACATTTTACGGAATTAAATGCGGTGTGCGATTTCAATTTTTATTTAGTACGCGTATGATGTATATGCCACATACATAATGTCATACATTGTACTGAGCCATTTCCCAAATGAAATTGATTAACGTTTACTTCATCTAATTTCATTTTTGTGGCATTTGTCATCCACTGTTTAAAATTATCATATGGTAGGGCGGGTGCTAATATATTCTTTTCATCTAGCCATACTGAATTACATGCATAAAAATATTTTAATGGAACTTTTATCATATTCCCTTTTCCAAATATACTCTCAATTTCTTTTAGTGCATTAAGTGATAATGTAGGATAATACAGGGCTCTGCCATTTGGTAAAGGTAGAAATGCCAAATCTAGATGGAATGTTTTTCTATCTTCTATTCTAAGTTTATGAACTTGTGGCATACATGCTCCAAGTTCTTCTTTGATAATTTTTTCAACAGCCTCAATCCCTTTTAGTGTTGAACGGCCTACTCCATAACCAATCCATATATGCTTAAAATTATGTGACCATCTAATATCTCCACCACCCTCAAAATATAATCCTTCTTCTTTTGGTAAGTATCTTAATCGCAAACCCATCTTATCTTTTAAATATTTGGCTAAAAGTTCTTCTTCACCTCTGCGACTAACTTTATGAAAACGTGCTATTATTGCGAAGTCATTTATAATAATAGCAGCATCTGTTATATATACGCTATCATAATATTTTTCAGATCCTGGCACAACTTTAACATTTATGTCATGTGATTCAATATGTTTTTTGAGTTGTTGCCATTGTTTATATGCTTTTTCAGAATCTACTTCTTTTGTTTCTGATTTATAATATTCGGGAGAACCTAATATTATTGTTTGCTTCATACCTGTATTATAATGAGTTTATATATATCCTTAACACAATTGATATTGAATACACCCATTATTCGCCTTCCCAAGTTCATATAGTGCCGCTTCATTGTCAAAATCCAACACGCTATACTTTGCCAAATCAGGCGACGTAGGGAAGCATGCCTTTATCGCACCTTTTGGATTAACACATGTTGTAACCTGTGCAAGTTGATTATCAAACGTGTTTAAAATCATATGAACAATCGCGCTAAGATACGAAAATAGACCTGTTATACCATTATTTACTCCATCTTTTGATCTAGCACTTATAAAAGTAACATTATAGAACGAGCAATTAATCTGACCAATAACTTGATCTATTAGTTCATTTGATATCACGCCACCATCCACATAGAGCCCCCCATTGTATTTTCTAGGAGGGAAAATAACAGGAATAGAACTAGTGCTCATAAGTACATTTATCTTATCATCATGCGATAATTCAGTATACTTGAAAATATCCAACCGTTCTGTATAGACATTGCTCGCGCCAATTAGTGTAAGAGGCGGAGTAGGATTATGCGGCGCATTTTGTAGTATATTACCTATGGTTTTTTCAAGAGGGGAATTGTCATAAATGCTATATTTACTGAAAATACCTAAGTAATGTGGCGTATATATGTCTTTGGTGTGTAGATTGGAGAATATATTATACATATAAGGAAGTGCGCTGGAGACATTGTTAAAGTGGGATAGGAACGCTGCGTTGATCCCTCCTGTTGAAATTCCAGTTATGACGTCAAATGTGTTAGGAATTTGGTTAGTAGATACTAGACTATCAAGGATTCCCATTTCGAGAGAGCCGTATGCGGCACCCCCACTTAAAGAAAGTATGTTACAATTTTTTGCTGCTGTTAATGCCGAAAATGTGTTAAAAAGAAATAGTACAATGCTAAACCGCATTTTGAACTCTAACTTAGATATATATAATATATTTAGATTAGGGTATAATATTATTATACTTTATGTTTGGCACTTTTTAGTTTGGCGCTGATCAACGACCTCGGCGCTTTTTAGTTTGGCGCTTTAAGCCCTTTCGTTTACCGCCTCTTTTAAGCGACAACCGCTTACCACGTGGCGCACATAAATACCCGCAAAACTCATCATAATGTAAACCCGACTCTGGATATTCTCTTGATGCTAGTTTTGGGTCATATATTTTTCTACCTGTTCCATCTATGCCTGTAACACTCGTCGCACCTGGTTTATGAGACCATAATCCATTAGAGTCTTGTCGATAAAAATGATAGTCCTGATCTTCATCAACAACAAGGGCGATTTTGCTGTATTTTGCTGGGCAACGGTCTTCAAATGTAGATCTTAAAAGTTTGGGTACATCACCGAATAGACGCGCCGTTAAATCGGGGCAACGTTTGCCTTTATTTTGTACTTTGGACCATTTGGGATAACCGCTTTTAAGACCGGGTTGAGGAAATGGTATAGAACACGACTCCTTTGTACAGTTTTTGGGTAAATGTTGGTAATCAAACGCATATGCGAAGCAATTTTGGGCCTCTTTTACACCATTATGTTTATTGTATAAGTCGGGATCAAACTTTGGCTCAGATCCTGACATTGGTGATTTTCTAGGGCAAAACTTTAAATGTTTTTCACAAAACGGCGAATTATCTAATGGGGGATTTTTACATTTTGGGTCGCATTGGCAGCGTGCCTGGACTTTTTTCCTGGTATTATCTGCCATCCTTAATATTATTAGATATTTTATAATAGATGCTATTATAATGTAGGAGTTTTTATTTTTGTAATTGGTGTAAACTTATCAGATAATAATGTATTACTTGATGATGTAGGCGTTACTGATGGCGTTACTTGAGGCGTTACTGATGGCGTTACTGATGGCGTTACTG
>Ga0209086_10002199_pt1 | contig 15370 bp, 15 predicted proteins | sample M_130207_XF_Meta_FD_187312 | JGI IMG/M metagenome (GOLD analysis project Ga0209086, IMG submission 187312) | Freshwater microbial communities from Lake Montjoie, Canada to study carbon cycling - M_130207_XF_MetaG (SPAdes) (version 2) | ecosystem: Environmental > Aquatic > Freshwater > Lake... | reverse complement strand
TTATTATAATATCGAATTTGAATAGGCTTGGTGGGTTGTGTGGAACATAGTTTTTGATAACATAAAGAATTGTAAGCAACCCGTATGTAACAATAAATAAGTTACCTAGACGAACTTTTATCATTTCTCAACTTAAAAAATCGATTTATTTTGATTAAAAAAGGTATTTCTGTGGTTATTCCAAATTATAATGGGAAAGAGCTGCTTGTACATATATTACCACCATTACTAAAGGCACTAGAAAAACTAGCGCTTCCTTTTGAAATTATTATTTCAGACGATAATTCGATAGACGACTCTATCATTTTTTTAGAATCGGAATATCCCGATATTATTTTAATAAAAAACCCGAAAAATAGAGGGTTCTCCCCAACAATTAATGAAGGGATTTTTATTTCTAAGTTTGATTATGTTTTATTGTTGAATAATGATGTGATATTGACAGAAGACTATTTTATTCCGCTATTGCGATACTTTGATAAGGAAGACACTTTTGGTGTTATGGGTAAAATTATTGGTTGGGATGATGATCAAATTCAAGACGGAGCAAAATACCCCAATTTTCATGGAGTGAAAATAAAAACCAATGGGAATTATATTTTAAAGCACCCCGCCAAAAACGACTGGATTTACTCTATATATCTATCTGGCGCCAACGCATTAATAGATAGAAAAAAACTATTGCAGCTTAGAGGGTTTAACGAAATGTTTGCCCCTTTTTATGTGGAAGATTATGAATTATCAATCAGAGCATGGAGAGTAGGCTGGAAATGTTATTATGAATATTTTGCAGTATGCAGGCATAAAACATCTTTTTCAATAAAAAAGAAAAACAAAAAGAAATACATAAAGGCAATTTACAACAGAAATAAAATGTTTTTACATTCAATTCATCTTTCTGGAATGAGTCTTCTTATATATTTTATTCAATTAATTGCCGAGGCGATATTAAGTATTATCTTATTGAGGTGGAGTTATTTTAATGCTATTCGCATGTTTTTATTTAATATAGAAAATATCAAAAAAGCAAGACGAAAAATTTTAATAATTAGTGAAGAATTAAAAAGGCCCGCAATGTCTTTAAGGGCTGTTGTTAAAAAGATTAGGCTAGAAATTAAAACAAAAGAAATTGATTTATTTTAAGAAATTTAACCAAACAACTTCGTTTTACATTTTACTAGGTATGGGTAACGTATAAATTGTTTTATTATAAAAAAACAAAACCTTGAATTAAATATTCTATTTTTTATTTTAGAATTGCTCAAATAAAATCTTGTACAAGTAGTTTGTATAAATCCTAACTTCATTTTCGCTCCATATTGTTCAATAAATTCATTCTTATATAACTCAAGTGATTTTATGTTTCCTTCACTGAGGTGTAATAGCATAAAAGGAATTACATAAGATGAATAGCCCAAAAATTTTGCTATAATACAAAGATCAGTACCATAAAGATGAAACCCTTTTAGGTTTGGCGAAATCGTTAGATTCGTTGATTTTTTGATCACTAAAAAGTTTTCATCCAGAGATGAAATTGTATGAGGAAGTTTTTCTTTTGGGAGATAGGTCTGGTCTATATGAGTAATATGAAGAATGGTTTGATGGTATCCCAATCCTCCACTATTTCCGCATATGGCCCAATTTGAATCAATTTTGTTTAAATCTTCAAGACAAGACAACAATTTTTTCCTGTTATCAATAATTCTTACATCCTGGTGTGCAATAATAAGATATTCACCTGTTGATATTTTTAAAAAACTCGAAATTGCCTGATAGGCATCAAATTCGTTTTTTTCTGTATTGTCTGCAATTATATACTCACAATCTTCATCAAAACCATTAGCTAAGAAGCTATCTTTCATTACATGGTATTCATCCATGTCATTTACAATCGTACAGATTGAAAAAAGAAACGGATATTTAATAGGATTCGTATCTATTTTTTTTAAAGACATCATATTTTCCGAACTATTTTTATCAAGTTCTCAAAACTACACTTGTTTATTTGATAATATTGATTTAATTATTAATTTTTATTTTTTCTAATTAAAGCCCCTTCAAGTAAGTCTGTTTGTATTGTTTATTTCGCTTTAAACTTCTCAATAGCATTTTTTGAAAACGAACTTAATACTAGTCTGCCACTAATAGCCGCCCTTTCTTTTAATAAGGTATCCCAATTTTCTGATCCCTGCCAAAATACATTTTTAAGCTCTTTCATCGCATCAGGACTTGATGTAGATAAAGTGGATACAAGCTTTTCGATAGCTTCATCAACTTTTTCTATGGTAGAATATATGTCAGAAAACAATCCATTCGAATAGGCCCATTGGCTACTTCGCCAGCTAGCAGCATCGATTGACAAAGCAGTAAAAGCACTTTTTCCAACTTTTCTTTCTACCGCAGGACCTACTACAAAAGGACCAATACCTACAGCCAATTCGCTGAGTTTTATATCTGCTGTGTTTAACGCAATAGCATAGTCGCTCGCCGCGGCTAATCCAACGCCACCTCCTACACATTTCCCCTGAATTCTTGCAATAATAAATTTCGGACACAATCTCATTGCATTAATAATATTTGCAAATCCGCTAAAAAAAAGTAGCCCAGTTTTTTCGTCATTAATTGACATCAATTCATCAAAGGAAGCACCTGCACAAAAAGATTTTTCTCCTCCGCTCCTCAATACAATGACAGAAGAATCCTTTAATTTTCCTGCGCTTTCAATTTCTTTAGCTAGGGCATTTAATATTTTACCCGGCAATGAATTGCTTTGAGGATGAAAAAATTCAATCGTCGTAACTCCTTGTTGCGTGAACGATTTTACATAAGGTTCTTTATTTACATCAGACATACAATAAATTTAGTTTTTAATTTTCATTTGCACCATGGTTAAGATAGTGGCTATTCCTACTAATTCATCCGTTTCATCAAACATTTCTACTAGCCATTTTACTATTCCTTTTGGAAGATCAGCTCCTTTTATCATAGGAACATCCGGATTTATTTCTTTTAACTCTTGAGCCGTTTTTTCTTTACAGGTAAATTTAATATATAAAGAAGATCCAGCGTACATTGGCTTGGTAAAACGAAGCTCATCTATTCCATAATTTAATAGAACCGGATTTTTTTCATAACTGTCAACAAATAATCCTGCAGCAGCACTCATGATGAAATAACCATGCGCTACCTGCTCTTCAAACATTGTTCCATTGAAATCTGTATTAATCAGATGAGCATAAAAATGGTCACCGCTTACGTCTGCAAATGCATCAATATCGACAGAAGTTATCAATCGCTTTTCTGTTACAATCTGATCGCCTATTTCTAGCTCTTCGAAATATTTTCTAAATGGATGAATAGCGCAACTATTTCCTTTCGCATATTGCTGGTATACATTACTGATAGCAGTAATCATGGACGGCGAACCTTGAATGGCGGTGCGCTGTAGATAATGCTTTATTCCGCGTAAGCCTCCCATTTCTTCGCCACCACCTGCTCTGCCAGGTCCACCATGAGTTAAAAGTGGTAACGGTGATCCATGACCGGTACTTTCTTTTGCGCAATCATTATTTAATACAAGAATTCTTCCATGGTGGCTCGCTGCCCCTAAAACATATTCTTTAGCCGTACGAGCGTCATTGGTAATAATAGAAGAGCATAAACTGCCTTTACCTTTTTTACTAAGCTCAATCGCATCTTCTATGTTTTTATAAGGCATTATAGTGCTCACGGGCCCAAACGCTTCGATATTATGAGGATCTTCAGATGTAAATGGAGAAGTATTCATCAATAACATAGGACTTATAAACGCCCCTTTAATAGCATCCGCATCTACTACTTCTACACTTTCTAAAGAACCAAATAACAACTCGCTTGTTGCTAATAATTTTTGTACTTGTGCTTTCACTTCATTGCGCTGATCTATTCCTGCTAAAGAACCCATGCGTACTTTTTCATTGTGCGGATTTCCTATAACTGTTTTATTAAGATCTGTAACAATCGATTTCCAAACGTCTTCCATTTTATTTTCTGGTACAAATATTCTGCGAACGGCTGTACACTTTTGTCCAGCTTTAACCGTCATTTCTTTTTTTACTTCTTTGATAAAAATATCCCATTCCGGCTGACCAGGAGTTACATCATTGCCTAATACCATACAATTCAGCGAGTCTGCTTCTAAATTAAAAGGAGTGTTTTCTGATAAGATAACCGGATGTGATTTGAGTTGAAGGCCTGTGCTAGCAGATCCTGTAAAAGTTACTACGTCTTGAGAAGTAACGTGGTTTAATATATCTCCCGCACTACCGCAAATTAATTGCAATGCACCATCAGGCAATATATTTGATGCTACTATTTCTCTTACCACGGCTTCAGTTAAATAGCAAGTGACGGTTGCTGGTTTTACTACAGCAGGTACGCCTGCTAGTAAGTTAACTGCAATTTTTTCCAACATACCCCAAATAGGGAAATTATAGGCATTAATATGAATAGCAACTCCTTCTTTAGGCACTAAAATATGGTGACCCATGAATGAGTTTTGTTTGCTTAAAGCAATGGCATCACCATCTAGTGTAAAAGTTTCGTCGGGCAACTTTCTTCTAAGAGAAGCATTAGCGAATAAGTTTCCGATACCACCTTCTATGTCAATCCAGCTATCAATTTTTGTGGCACCAGTTTGAAAACTAACTTTATAAAAGTGATCTTTTTTTTCCAAAAGATGTAATGCTAAAGCCCTCAACATGCGTCCCCTTTCCTGAAAAGTCATTTTTCTTAATGCAGCATTTCCCTTTCTTCTTGCATAGTCTAATGTAGCAGCAAAGTCCAGCCCTTTTGTAGTGGCTAAAGCAATCGGACTACCATCAACCGCATTAAACAATTGCTGGCCCTCACCATCTCCGCTTATCCATTTCCCTTGAACATAGTTCTCAAGCTTTTTCATAATAAAATTATTTAAAACACTTAATGATATCAAATACAAAAATGTATCAAGAATATGCTTGGCAAGATAATTAAATCGTGGAATTCAGCCCTATAAAAAGAAAAGACTTACAAAAGATAAGTGTACATGTATTCTGAACAATAAAATGGGCTATTACATTTTTGCATCAATTGCTTCACAGAGTGTATTGAAAATTTCATCAACTCCGCCTTCCCCTTTAATTAGGGTAACTTTATCAAATAATCGATAATAATCTGCCACTGCAGTAGTTTTTTTATGATATTCATTAATGCGAGCCCTAATAATGCTTTCGTTGGTATCATCACTTCGCCCACTTGTTTCACCTCTTTTCATCAATCTTTTTACCAACTCTTCTTCACTTACTTCAAGAGCCAACATTACGGCAATAGGTGATTTTTTTAACAATAATAATTTGTCTAAAGCTTCGGCTTGCGCAGCTGTACGAGGAAATCCGTCAAATAAAAATCCTTTTACATCATGGTTTTGATCAATAGCGGAGCTAATCATTTCAATAACCACCTCGTCTGGAACCAATTCGCCCCTGTCCATCACCTTTTTTGCCTCCATGCCCAATGCTGTTTGTTTTGTAATCTCAGAACGAAGCAGATCGCCAGTACTAAGATGCTTTAAGCCATATTTTCCAATAAGCTTCTCACTCTGAGTACCCTTTCCACTACCAGGAGGACCAAAAAGTATTAGATTAAACATAAGTATATAAGTTCTGCTGCTTGTATTTTGTATGAAAAAACCGATTTTTTGCAAAGATAATTTGCCGTAATTGAAAATACCTATTCGCCAATCATGCAATGGTTTTTTACAAGACGTCAAAAATCAGTACGAATATACGATTTATTAACTATTTTTATGTCCTTTATCATTTTATTTAAATAAAATATTGACAACTGCTAAAATAATTAGATAATACATAAATTGTAGTGAGTTAATAACAAAACCATTCACACACAATTTAAATTAAGGAGACACTTCAATGTATTAACTTCTACTTTCGTTCGTTGTAATAATTAATGAAAAATATGAGCACTACGAAATTTAGTAATTTGGCGGAAACGTTAATTGCATCAGAAATTGTAAAGCTGGGTGCAGTTATTAAGGAAAAAATAAAATCAGGAGAAGATCTTTTTAACTTTACTATCGGAGATTTTGATGCTACTCAGTTTCCTATACCGCTCGAATTAAAAAATGAAATAGTAAAGGCATACAATGATGGCTATACGACCTACCCAAGTGCTGAAGGCGAATTGGATTTAAGAAATGCGGTGTCGGATTTTATAAAAAAACGCCAGGGTTTATCATTTTCTACTGATGAGATTTTGATTTCGAATGGAGGCCGACCATTAATATATTCCATATTTAGAAGTATCGTTGATAAAGGAGACAAGGTTATTTATCCTGTACCAAGCTGGAACAATAATCATTACACTCACTTTAATGAAGGAACACATGTACTTATTCAAGCAACGAAAGAAAATAACTTTATGCCAACGGCAAAGCAAATCGCTCCTTATTTAAAAGGCGCTACTTTGTTGGCGCTATGCTCCCCACTAAATCCAACTGGAACTGTATTTACTAAAGAGGAACTCGAAGCAATATGCGACTTAGTTATTGCAGAAAACGAAATGAGGTCTGCTGATCAGAAAAGATTATATGTCATGTATGATCAAATTTACTGGACCTTAACTTTTGGTAATGCAGTACATTACGACCCTGTTTCTTTGCGGCCTAAAATGAAAGAATATACCGTTTTTGTTGATGGCATTAGCAAAGCTTTTGCTGCAACTGGCGTTAGAGTTGGTTGGGCAATGGGACCTGCACCATTAATTGCAAAAATGAAGGCGATTAATAGTCACATAGGATCTTGGGCACCAATGGCAGAACAAAAAGCGGTAGCTCGTTTCCTGCAAAATGAAATAGCAGTAGATAATTATTTATCTCACTTTAAAGAAGAAGTTTATTATAGACTTACCCATCTTTATAATGGGTTTATACAATTAAAAGAGGAAGGTTTTTCAATTGATGCAATAACTCCTCAAGCGGCGATTTATTTAACAGTGCAAATAAATATAGTCGGCAAAAAAACACTTGAAGGAATAGCATTACAGCAGCAGTCGGCTGTTACAGAATACATATTAAATGAAGCAAAGATCGCGATGGTTCCATTCAGTGCTTTTGGTGCGGATAAAGAAAGTAGCTGGTATAGAATCAGTGTGGGTTGTTGCAAGAAAAATGAAATAGATGCTGTGATTAGTTCACTTAGAGAAGCGTTTAAAAAATTGAAATAGAAATTAATTTTTATTATTTAAAAAAACGAAAGGTTTTGCCTTTTTTCTCTTTAGCGATTTCTTTATTTCAGCACTATTACTTTGAATGGTGTATTTTATTAAATCAATCAGTTCATGTGCCGCAACGAAATGATCTAATTCCTCCACAGTAAATAATAGATTATTTAAAGAGGCAACTTCTTGCTCAATTGCTTGGGAAGTCATTAAATCTTCTTTAAATAAAACCAATAAATCGCGACTTTTTTTCATACAGATTAAATTATCTATAGCCTGATAATCCACGTTCATTTGGGCAGCCACAATGCGCTTTTTTTATGCCAGAACAACTTGAAAACAAAAAAGCAGAAAGAATAATAATTATAATGGTTGTTTTTGTAATTTTCATTGTTGTTTAAAAATTATCTGAATACTAATAATATGATTACAAGTTACAAACTAATTAAACTAAATTGAATAAAAAACAAACAAATAAATCACAAAACTGTATAGCTTGAATCAAAAAGATTCTAAAAAAAAGGTTCTAATAGCACCACTAGACTGGGGATTAGGTCATACTACAAGATGTATACCCCTAATCTCAGCGCTCTTAAAAAACAATGTCCAAGTAATGTTTTGTGGAGATGAACCATCGGCAACCATCATTAAAAATGAATTTCCGACAATTGAAATACTTTATTTAAAGGGCTATAAAATCCGATATTCAAAAAACCGGAATTTGTTTTTTATTAAAATAATGTTACAAATTCCTCGAATAATAAAAGCTATCAAACACGAAAACAAATGGCTTCAACAGGTTGTAAAAGTTAGAAAGGTTGACGCTGTGATAAGTGATAATCGTTTGGGATTTTACAACAAACAAATACCTTCTGTCTATATTACTCATCAATTAAGCATTCGCACTGGCAATTCTTTTCTCGATAAAATACTTCAACGCATTCATTATTACTATATCAACAAATTTAATGCTTGTTGGGTTCCGGATTCTATTTCTGAACATAACATGGCTGGCTCTTTATCTCATCCTAAAAAATACCCACAGTCTTCAGTTCAATATATCGGACCATTATCAAGGTTTAATAAAACGGAAGAAAAAAAGAAATATAGTATTGCTATTGTACTATCTGGTCCAGAACCACAAAGAACTATTCTGGAAAATATAATTTTTAAACAAATCCTTGAAATCAAAGAGCCTATTATTATTGTGAGAGGCTTGCCAATAACAAAAGAAAAAATTAAAACAAATAATAGTAATATCATTCAACACAATCATTTAGCAGGACCTGAACTTTGTGAAGTAATGCAACAATCAGAGGTTGTAATTGCCAGATCTGGCTATTCAACCATAATGGATTTAATTACTATTCAACAAAAAGCGATATTAATTCCAACCCCGGGTCAAACAGAGCAAGAATACCTTGCGGAATATTTATTTAAGAAAAATATATTCTTTACCGTTAGACAAAATGAATTCATTTTAGAAAAAGCGGTAATTGCGTCGCATGAATTCAAGTATTCCAACATCCATATTCAGCCATCATATACTTCTGTATTATCGGCATGGCTAAAGGATATTTAAACTTTATGCGTGGATTTTATGAGAGCGTATAAAATATCTTTTAATAGTAGAAATCCAAAATGCTAGTTCAATACCCGTTAACAAAAAAGGCTTTAATAAATAATTTCTTGAGTAGTGTTTTCTTACAAAAATTTTCATCGCACCATAAAAATGCCTACTATAATTGGAATTACTTTTTTCTGTACTAGCACCTTTTAGATGAACGATAGTTGTTGTAGGTAAATAGTATTTTTTAAATCCAGCCTGAGAAATCCTATAACATAGGTCGATATCCTCGCCATACATGAAATAATCTTCATCAAACCCAATCACTTTTTTTAAAGCTTCATTAGACAAGATCATAAAAGCACCAGATAATACATCAACAGAATTTGTTTTATTCTCTGGCAAATGACCTTCATAATATTTAGAAAAAATTTTTGAATTTTTAAAAATCCGATGTAAAGCAAACATTTTATAAAAAGAGGTAGTAGGTGAAGGGAATCCTCTTTTACTTTCTTTTAAAAAGAAACCATTTCCATCAACCATTCTAACTCCTACAGCACCACAGTCGGTATTTGTTGAAAAAAAATCTATGCATATATCAAGGCAATCTTCCGGTATTAAAGTGTCTGGATTTAAAAATAAAATGTATTCTCCCTTTATTTTATTTAAAACGCTGTTGTTTGCTTTTGCAAAACCCACATTTTTTTTACCCCATATAAAATTCACGTTATTAAATCGACCCTTAAAAAAAACCTCGCTTCCATCGGTTGACGCATTGTCAACCACAAAAATTTCAGCAGTAATATTTTGACAAGCCTTTTCAATGGAGATCAGACAACGCTCCAAATGATGCTTGACATTATAGTTCACAATGATGATAGATAGCTTCAATCCTGTATATTAAGTTACGAAATACGAGGTTTTTGTTGAGTTTACAAAATTTAAGAAACTACATTAATGGACGAATAAAATAAAATTTTAAACAAATACTCAAATCTTCAAATAGGCAATTCAGTATCTTTGCAAAATGTATAAAAACACACTGCTGTTCGCTATTCAGGCTGGCGCTGCACAATTGCAACATTATTTTAATGGTAGTTTTAAGATTTCTAATAAAGAAGGAATCAATAACCTGGTTACAGAAGCGGATCATGCTTCAGAGAAAGCCATTATTGAAACAATACAACATCAGTTTCCCGATCATTTTATTTTAAGCGAAGAAACGGGTGAAATTAAATCATCCAGTGAATACAAATGGATTATCGATCCTATTGACGGCACTGTAAATTTTGCAAATGGAATTCCGCTTTGTTGCGTAAGTATAGGTCTGGAAAAAAATGGCGAAATGATTATCGGCGCTGTGTATAATCCATTTATGAATGAATTATTTTTTGCTCAAAAAGGAATGGGCGCTTATTTAAATGATAAAAAAATCTCCGTAAGCACTAAGGACACAGTGATACAAAGCTGTTTGGTTACTGGTTTTCCATATACATATTTAGATTCGCCTAATGGTCCATTGGAAGTATTTCAAAAACTAGTTCGCCAAGGAATACCTGTAAGACGGTTAGGGAGTGCTGCAATTGATTTATGCTGGGTGGCTGCCGGTAGATTTGATGGATTTTATGAGCATAAATTACAAGCATGGGATAGTGCTGCTGGCTTTCTAATGGTGGAAGAAGCCGGCGGGAAAATTACCGATTTCGAAGGAAATTATTATTCACCATATCAACCACATCTTTTAGCAACAAACGGAAAAATTCACGATGAATTATTGTCTTACGTTAAAGGAGAAAAATAAATAAACATCAAATAAATAAAAATGGATCAACGTACTGAAATTGCATCAATTGGAGAATTCGGATTGATAGATCATTTGACCAAAAATATAGAAATAAAAAACGCCTCATCACTGGTAGGGGTAGGTGACGATGGGGCTGTTATAGATCATTTCGGAAGACAAACAGTAGTTTCTACAGATTTGTTAATTGAGGGCATCCATTTTGACCTTAGTTATACCCCATTAAAGCATTTGGGATACAAAGCGGTAGTAGTCAACCTAAGTGATATATACGCCATGAATGCCATTCCAACTCAAATATTATTAAGTATCGGTTTTAGTAATAGAATTAGCGTAGAAGCTTTAGATGAATTTTATGCTGGTGTTTATGCAGCTTGCGAAACATACAATGTTGATTTAATTGGAGGTGATACAAGTACCTCACAAAAAGGATTTATTATTAGTGTAACAGCTATTGGAGAAGTGGCACCAGATAGTTATGTAAAAAGAAGTGGCGCTCAGGTGAATGATTTGATTTGTGTTAGCGGAGAACTAGGTAGTGCATTTTTAGGATTAACTTTATTGGAAAGAGAGAAAAGAATATTTGAAGAAACAGGCGCTCAGCCAGATTTAGAAGGACAAGCACAAATTGTTGGCCGGTTATTAAAACCAGAAGCACGGAAAGATATCATTGAATTTTTTACTGAAGCAGAAATTATTCCCACCAGTATGATTGATATAAGCGATGGGTTAAGTAGTGATATTTTGCACATTTGTAAACAAAGCAATACCGGATGTGTACTATATGAAGATAAATTTCCATTCAACGAAGAAGCAAAAGAATTTGCCTATAAATTACAACTAGATCCTACGGCCTGTGCCTTAAGCGGAGGAGAAGACTATGAATTATTATTTACTATTCCTCAAAGCGATTTTGAAAAAGTAAAATCGAATCCGTTGGTTTCTATTATTGGATATATTACAGCAGAAAATGAAGGCAGCCATCTTATTACGAGAGGCGGCAATAAACATCCTTTGGTAGCCCAGGGCTGGAACCATTTAAAAAGATAACATTAATTACTTACCGCGTTAAGTCGGGTTAAAATGCAGTCAATAATTGCATTGGTTGTTTCAATAGAAAAATTATCTTTCTTAATTTTTCTAATACACCAGTTATATCCTATAAATCCGTCTTTTTTATAATTAAATCTTTCCATTAGATTATTGCTTAAGGCTATAAAAGTAATATTGCCAACAAAATCCGTTTGATATAAAATATGATAAGAATTGTAGTTTATATCATCGATGATTTGCAAGTAAGTATAAAGGTTGCTTAAATCAAAAATTGCTTTCCCTTTACTTTCAATATCAAAAAACAATGGGGTATAATTGTTCCCATTAATTTTAGAGGGCACCACAGAAATATTTTCGCTTTTTGTATAGGTCTGAGCAAAAGATAGATGCTGAGAAAAAATAAAAAACAGCAGATGATAAAATGGTAAATATGTTTTCATTTCTATTTTATAATTTAATGAAAATTGAATAGAGGATCTGTACAAATAATAAACAATTCGGTTTCTGTCGTATTAGATTTCTGGATGGTAAAAATATCTTTGTATAATTTATCATAGTAAGTACCAGCACCATAACTGTATAATAAAAATATTTTTATTTTCTTTTTATTGTCATTGATATTAAAAGTAGAATTGTTTACTAAGTTGTTTAATTGGCAATTAGGTAAGAAATAATCTTTATCAATAAGGCTATCTGGAAAAAATGGCAATGATATATTGGATAATATTTCATTTTTAATTCTTCCCGCACATGTTGAATTTAATTTCAAAAGCTTGCTATCAATTAATCGTATACTGTCATTTAAATAACAACCCAGGTAAATAATATTACCATTATTGCTATTCAACATAGACATGACATTAAAATACGAGGTAGAGTCAATCGTTAGATATTGATGTTCTTCAAATGGTTGATTATTTTGTAAATAGCTAATGAAATCGCTTTTAGATTTAAAATCAAAAGATCTGCCAATTTTATATTTGTTTGTAGCAAGAATTGTACAACCCGTATACGTACAACCCAAAACAAGCACAAAAAAACCAATAAAAATTGCTTTCATGTCGATAAATTAAAATGGCAACGTCATATTTGACGTTGCCTGGGTTGTTATCAATAGGATTTTAGATTTATTACATAATCGTCATTTATGACAGAAACAGGGTACACGCCACCAATAATAGATTTTTGATTTCCATTTTCTGAAGTAAATGAAAGGGTATTGTCATCAATCTCAAATTGAGTCATATCCGTATTCTCGAATTCTTTTTCATTTTTAATTGATGTAGGAATGTGGATCTCTAATTCATTTTTATTTAATGTAGCCCAGGCATATACCTTATCATCTTGGATATACGCTTTGCCATTACAACTTTCGCAGGAAATGGTAAAACCGATTTTCAAACACATTCCAAAACCACTGGTACAATTCGTTCTTGGTTTATGAAGGTCAAATTTTTCAATAGTAAAACTACCCGTAAGGCACATGCCTGGCGGACAAAAAGGAAAGTTTGTATTATCAGGACTCGTTTTTGAAACCTGCGCATTACCAAGTAATGAAATAGACATCATCATAGCGAAAAAGATAGTTTTCATAATTGTTATAATTTAAAAAGATTTGAGTTGCTGAATTAAGCATTCAAACCATCGTGAATGCCTACTCTTTTAACGGTTTTGGGCGATACCCGTATCATTGGCCATTGATATCGTAAAATTGAATAATCCCTTTTGATAATAAAAAAATTATGGATGAATAATAGTTAGTCAGTAGATAAATTTATTAAGCGGATGTAGCATGGTTAAATTATCATTCAAATAAGATTATTTTCTCTTAAAAAAATTGTCATTTAAACTTGAAGCATTATAACAGAAAATATAATTTTAATAATTATAAATCAAATAAAATATTTTATGAAAAAAAGAAACAATATAGCTGGATATGAAAGAATAAAAATCGGTTCGAATATTCGGAAATGGAGAAACATTAAAGAAATAAAACAAAAAGATCTTGCTTCTTCAATGAGATTATCTGAAGCAGCTATTAGTAATATTGAAAATGATATAACCGACTTAACGCTTAGTCAAATTGAGGATATTTCAGTTGCGTTGGACATGCCCTTAGAAAAATTATTTACCGATCCCCAGGAAACACTTAATAAAAAATCTGTTTATTCTTTAAATGCTGAAAATGCAAGTCACTATATTATGGAAAAAGATTTCTTATATGCAATGATAGGAAGCATTCAAAAGAAAGATGAACAATTAAAAGATGTTATGGAAAATGTTATAAAAACAATGAAAGGGATTACTAAAAATATAAAAACAGACTAGACAATAATACATGAAATAAAAATATGCTATTAACAATATGCAGTAATTTTGTGTTTAAGAATTAGTTGTTTATGATTGCAAGAAGCTTTTTAATATTTGCCTTTTCGATTTCTTTATACTCTTGCATCCCTAAAAATATATCTAAGAAACACGCACACCAAAAATTCTCAACAAAAGAACTCCAGCAAGATTTCGTCGTACTAAAAAACATTTTAGAAAAAAAACACCCGTCAATATATTGGTACACATCAAAAGATAGCATGGATCTGTACTTTAATCAATATTACCAGGGTATTAAAAATGACATGTCAGAAAAGGAATTCGTTTGGACTATTCTATCTCCATTAATCAATAAAATACATTGTGGACATACAAGCGTATCTATGAGTAAGCGCGCAGAAAAAAATATTAAAAAAGATACAACTCATTATTTTCCGTTTCATTTAAAAATATGGAATGATACGATGGCGGTAACGGCATTTCTCACAAAAGATCATCCGTATATACATCGAGGTACCATTATTAAAAGCATTGATGGGTTTACTACATCAGAAATAAAAAACAAAATATTTGATTGTATTCCACAGGATGGATATGAGCAAATTGCCAGTTACCTAAGGGTTAGCTTTGATTTTCCTTACTATTATAGTAATGTTTTTGGCTCTAACAAACAATACGATATTGAATATATCGATTCAATAGGTAAAATCAATCATGCTAGTCTAAATGCATTTTGTGTTTTAAACGACACTACTAAAAAAGAACAACTTATAAATGCCTTAAAAAATAAATCAAAAAGAAAAGCAAATCTTCAATTGAATCGTTCTTTTACAATGGATAGCACGCTTGAGTATGCAACCATCTCACTAAATACTTTTTCAAATAGCAACTTGAGACATTTTTTTAGACAATCATTTAAAAAGCTAAATAAATACCATATTACAAATTTAATTATTGACATAAGGTTAAATGGTGGCGGCAGAGTAAGCACATCCACTTTGCTTACTAAATATATATCAAGAACAAACTTTAAGGTTGCCGATTCAGTTTTTGCCAAATCAAATACATTAAGCCCCTTTTCCAAATACTTTAGGAGCAGCCTTTTGTATAATATTGAATTAAAGTTCATTTCTAAAAACAAATCGGACAATTATTATCACCTTTCTCTTTATGAGAAAAAAATCTATCAACCCAAGAAAAAATATCATTATGACGGAAAAGTGTTTGTGTTAATGGGAGGCCCTACTTTTTCAGCTTCTTGCCTTTTTGTAAATGCGATAAAAGGTCAAAAAGATATATCATTATTAGGTGAACAAACAGGTGGCGGTAGCTATGGTAATAGTGGTATAGTTATCCCAAGTTTTATT
>Ga0209086_10002198_pt1 | contig 15371 bp, 9 predicted proteins | sample M_130207_XF_Meta_FD_187312 | JGI IMG/M metagenome (GOLD analysis project Ga0209086, IMG submission 187312) | Freshwater microbial communities from Lake Montjoie, Canada to study carbon cycling - M_130207_XF_MetaG (SPAdes) (version 2) | ecosystem: Environmental > Aquatic > Freshwater > Lake... | reverse complement strand
CTCGATACGATCGGCATTCGCAATGTTCGGATCGAACGTTTGCCGTGGGATCCGTACATTGGCTACATCGTGATGTGAGACCTCGCCATCTTTTCAAAGTGAGATTCCATGATGGATACGCGGGAATTTGCCCGGCGCATTCGATTGCACTCCGTGAACATGACCAGCCGTGGCGGCAGCTCGCATGTAGGGGCGGCTCTGTCGATGGCGGATATAGTCGCGGTGCTTTACGGCAGCGTGCTGAATATCGATCCGCAGTCGCCGAAGAAACCGGATCGCGATCGCTTCATACTCAGCAAGGGCCACGCGGGTGCCGCCATCTATGCGGCATTGGCCGAGACAGGCTTCTTTCCCGTTGAGAAGCTGCTCACTCATTACCAGGATGGTTCGGACCTCAGTGGTCATGTGTCACACAAGGGCATTCCAGGGGTTGAATTCTCCACGGGATCTCTCGGACACGGATTGCCTGTCGGCACGGGAATGGCCTATTCCGGTAAGCTCGACGGTGCAAACCATCGCGTTGTTGTGTTGCTCAGCGATGGTGAATGTGACGAAGGATCAAACTGGGAAGCGATCCTGTTCGCGGGGCATCATCGTCTGGACAACCTCGTCGCTGTTATCGACTACAACAAGATTCAAAGCCTCGGTCCGGTGGCTGAGACGCTGCAATTGGAGCCATTCGCCGATAAGTGGCGCAGCTTTGGTTGGGACGTCGTCGAGGCGGATGGTCACGATCACGATGCGCTGCAAGCCGCCTTCGACAGTCTGCCATTCTCCCCCGGCAAACCCTCGGTCCTGATCGCTCACACGACCAAAGGCAAAGGCGTGTCATTCATGGAGAACTCAGTCCTGTGGCACTATCGCACGGCGCGCGGTGCAGAGCTGGTCGCCGCATTGACGGAACTGGAGGCATGCGCGTGAGAGACAGCTTTATTCGTCGATTGACTTTAATGGCCGAGAACGATCCGCGTGTGATGTTGATCACGGGGGATCTGGGATTCGGCGTGTTTGATGACTACATCCGCCGCTTTCCTCGCCAATTCTTGAACGCGGGCGTCGCCGAACAAAACATGACGGGACTGGCGACGGGATTGGCTCTCGAAGGGCGGATTGTCTTTACATATTCGATAGCCAACTTCGTGTTCATGCGGTGTTTGGAACAGATCCGCAACGATGCCTCGTATCACGACTGCAACGTCAACGTGGTGGCGGTTGGCGGAGGCTTTAGCTATGGCGCGCTGGGGATCTCGCACCACGCAACAGAAGACCTGTCGATCATGCGCTCTCTTCCAGGATTGACCGTGGTCTCGCCCGGAGACGATTGGGAAGCCGCCGAGGCAACGGAGGCGATCGCCTCTACGCGAGGAACGTGCTACCTACGTCTCGATCGCGTCGGAGCTGATGGTGTGGCGGTGGGCGACGAACAGTTTCAGCTCGGCAAGATTCGACGAATTCGCGAAGGCTCGGACCTCACATTGGCTGCGACGGGCGGGATTCTCGCCGAGGCAGTACAGGCGGCCGATCTGTTGCAGCGTGAAGGTGTCTCCTGCCGCGTACTCAGCGTTCACACGCTCAAGCCATTGGATATTGAAGAACTGGAACGGGCCGCTCGCGAAACGGGGGGAATCGTAACGGTGGAAGAGCACACGGTTGATGGTGGGCTGGGTGGAGCCGTGGCCGAAGGTTTGTTGGAGAGTGGCCAGATCCCGGGCTTTTTCCGGCGAGTCGGTCTGCGCGAAGGATTCTCAAGTGTTGTGGGGAGCCAAGCCTATCTGCGTGCACGTTATCAAATCAACGCACCGGCGATAGTCGATCAGGTTCGCAGCCTGTTGCACCAGAAAAATTTGCGTCTCCTCGCGCTGCCCCGCGCTGCATGACGGATCGTCCAGGAAAGAGGAGTCCATGCCGCACGGCACCGCATCACGACACCGCTCTCCTCGACGAGCCGATTCGTTCGGATTCGCGCCGGATGAGGGGGCTGTCGCGCAGCCGATGCTGGTAACCGCGACCGACATTTGCTTGTGGGCGACAATTTTGGGTGTCACCGTCTGTTTTGGCGGCCGCGCGGCGATAGGACAGTTGATATTTGTTGTGGGTGCCGGACTGACCACTGGTTGCTGGCTGCTCCATCAACTGCTCTCCAAACGCCCCCGATACACCTGGATCGGCAGCGAATGGTTGTGGTGCGCTGGGATCGCGATCGGAGCGATTCAGCTAGCGCCGTTACCCCAGGACTGGTTGCTCTGGATCTCTCCACAAGTCGCCGGAATTCTGCCTCACAGTTCATTTGACCGAAGTGGATCGAACATCTTTACGGAGGGATGGTGCCAATTCTCACTCGCTCCGTGGGAGTCGGCATCAGGGCTGGCGACGTTTGTGGCGTACGCCCTGCTGTTTCTCGTGGTCGTCCAACGTGTCAGGACGAAGGCCGACGTGGAGCGCACGCTGTTTGGTGTGGGGATGGCCGCCATCGCGATGGCGGCATTTGCACAACTTCAGTACTTCACCAGCAACGGTAAGTTTTTCTGGTTCTACGTTCACCCATATATGACCACGGGTTATCGCCCAACCGGGTGCTTCACCAATCGTAATCATCTCGCCCAGTTCTTGGCATTGGGCATTGGCCCATTGATCTGGTGCGTACTCCGATGCTTGGAGCCGAATACGTCGAAGCGAGAAGACTCAGACAGGCTCCCCGGAACTCGGAATCTCGTTGCGCCCGCCGCGATTTCGCTCGGACTGGGAGGGACGGTTCTGACAGCCCTCTTGACGTTGTCGCGCGGCGGTTTGTTGGCGACGTCAGTCGCCATCGCGGTCAGTATCGGTGTGCTGTGGCGACTCGGTCTGGTGTCGGCCAAGCTGTGTTTGGGCCTCGTGGTCGTCGTTTCGGTAGTTGGGGCCATCTTCAACCTTTCAGGGAACGAAGCAACGCTCGCAGAACGTCTCGAAGGTGAAACTGGGCGCGAGCAGGTTTGGCGGGCCAACGTTGCGGTGGCTCAGGATTTTCCGATCCTCGGGACGGGAATCGGGACTCACGCCGATGCCCACCAACTGCACCTCGACAAGCCGGTGGACGGGGGTGAGTTTACACATGCCGAGAGTGGATACCTGCAAGTCCTGTCGGAGACCGGGTTCGTCGGGCTTGGGCTGGCCGCATTGTTCATTGTCACCAGTCTGTGGTGGTGCTGTGGGGCACTGCGGAACCCAGACACGCGGGTCAGTTCGATCGCGGCGGTCGTTCTCGCGAGTTTGCTGGCAAACTTGGCACACGCGGTGGGCGATTTCTTTTGGTACACGCCGTCGTGCATGTTGTTGTTGGCGATTCAGTTGGCCTGTGTTTGCCGCCTGTACCGGCTGACTCGTGAGGGGGCAGAGAGCAGTGGGCAGGGTGAAGAGACCCGTGATCAGAAATCCGTAGCCAGTGGCGGGGTGATTGGACGACTTAGGCAGTTGGCATCGCTGGCTGCATTAGTTGGTGCTTTGGCCACGGGGGCGTGGATGATGTGCCTGAAGCTGCCCGCCGCGCTCGCTGAGCCGGATCAGATGCGGGCGATCACGCTTTCTTTGAGGGGGCGTGAGTTCTATGCGGACGACGAAGAATATCGGGCGGCTCAACGGGAGAGACGGCAGGCCCTTTTTCGGGCGGCTCGACTCAACCCTCATGATTCACGATTGGTGGAGGAGTCAGCCGAGGCCTATGTCACATGGTTCAATGAGCGGCAAGACGTGTCCGATAATCCTTTGCCGCTGGGACAGCTTCGGGATGCGGTCAAGGCTTCTCAGTTTGAGTCGCCAAAAGCGTTGCAAGAGTGGCTCGACCGAGCCGTCGGCAAGAACGTGAAGTTGCTCCGGGTCGCAATCAAGACTTTTCGTAAGGCGCTTCGAGAATCCCCGTTGCGGGCGCACTCCTATATCCGACTGGCAGAACTCGGCTTTCTGGAGAGTGCGAGCGAGGAAGTTGAATCGGTATATCTGCATCAAGCGTCCGTATTGAGGCCGCACCATCCGGAAATCTTGTTCGCCGTGGGGCGGGAGGCTCTGCTGAAAGGCGATCTGGATCGTGCGATGGACTCTTGGCGAATCGCGTTTGGAAACAGCTCCCGAATGCAGGGAATCATTGCCGATTTGCTGGCGGGGCAGGTCACCGCGGAGTTCTTTCTCGAAAAGCTCAAGCCCAGTTGGTTATCGATCGCGATCCTCGCACGGGCATTTACCAAGGCCGAACGCGAGGAGGAGGCCCATCAAATGTGGAGGCGGTTTATTAGTGAAGGGCAGCAACGGTTGAAAACGGATTTGTCTGACGCAGAGTACGAATCCACCACCCTCGAGTTACACACCGCCCATCTGATTCTGAAAGTACCTGATGATGCCATCCGCCTCATGACGCACAGTTTGAAGCGGCTCCCGTACAGTTTTCCTGTGCGGCTCTCTCTCGGCCGGGATCTTGCTGCCGAGAACCGCTTCACCGAAGCGGCCGAACATCTGCAATGGTGTGCCGCGCGCCAACCGGACAACGCAGGGTTGCAGCAGGAGGCCGATCATGTCGTCAAAGAACGCCTCAAGTCCAAGTCCGCAGTCAGGTCTCGTGTTGGCAGCGTTTCGCGCGAATTGCAAAACCCAACATTGGAATAGGCGTCTGGCGCAAAGGACTGACGATCGGTTCTACGGCTGGCGATCAGGGGACCGGCAAGAGTTCGTGTAAGAGGCTATCCGAAAAGAAAAGGCTTGTTTTCAGGGTGCCACGGTCACGGCTTTGCGTGGCCGTGCTTGGGTTGTAGCGCAGGCATAGCCACGCAAAGCCGTGACCGTGGCACCCAAGGCAATATTTCTACACCTGTTGCGGCAAGTTCAGTTTTCGGACAGCACTCTAAGTGCGACGTCGGATGGACGCCTCGTCCGTCTAGGGCCATCGCCTTGTTGGGGCTGCGAAACTTGTAGGGTGGGACCAGCGGCGCTTCGCCACGCCGGCCCACCATGATTTCTCGACGTTTCCCGGTGGTGGGCCGGCGCTCGAAGCGAGCTGATCTCACCCTAAAGTGATAAAGGCGATGGCCCTGGAGGCGGCAGGAACGATCAAAGCCTGACGCACAGGCGAAGACAGGAATCGCTCGCGCTTCAGGCTTGAGGCCATCGACGTGTTGAACGCGTCACCGCAGCCCGCTTCTACTTCTCCACAGTTACGGGAGCAGCAGGCTTGGGTTCGACCTTGGGTGTCGGTTCTGCTTTCGGCTTCGGCGGGTTCAGTCGCGCGTGAGCTTGGTTGAGGGCCGAGAAGATTTCGTCGAGGCGTTCGTGGACTCGCGCGGGCTGTTTGATGGCGAGGCTTCGGCCCAGCTCCACGATGGAACCTTGCTTGGCATCCCAACCCGCGACGAGTGTTGGGAGTGCATCGATCAGGTCTTGGGTTGACGTCTCATCGGCGACGGGGTAGAGCCGCAACTCAAGCTCGGGCGCAGCAAGCTCGTCGTTGATGACGGCTCCCTGACGGAGATCGTCCAACAACTCTGCGACCTCTCGATGGCACTTCTGAGTCTGCGTGATGACAAGCCATTCCGGCACTGCCTTCCACAGCGTTCCTCCTTCGCCGTCGGAATCCTCCCATTTTCCCGAGGTCGCCTCTGCGATGGCCGTCAGTAAATCAGAAGCCGTGTGCGCTTCGGGGATGTCGCCCGTGAAGCAAATTCGCATCGACTTCATCTCGTCGGTCTTCACCATTGTGGTGACGACCAGAGTTCCCTCTTCGATCAAAAACGTCAGAGCCAGCGGTTCGAGTAACTTATGCAGCACAGCGTCGAGTGCCACGCCCGACAGCTTCAGAGTGACAGAACTATCGTGGTCAATTCCGTCGGCGACCAGTGACTCCTTGTCGATCCACAGCCGATAGCCTCGGTCTTTTGCCAGTTGAGCAAGCGTCTCGTTGACTGGGGCGTCGGTGACATTGATGTCCTGCGGCTCGGCCAGCCACTTAAAAATCGCCGCGTCTTCTTCATGCGGATAGCCGGGCCGAGCAATGAGGATCGACTTCACCTTCGTCCCACGCACGACGAACTCTTCCACTGCCTGCAATAACTCTCGAATCTGGAAGTGAGTCTGAAAATCCTGTCGCACGATCAACCGCCCGCGACCAATGCTGATCGATCCCCCTTCGCCATGAGCCTGCTCCCACTTTGCTCCTACGTGGTTCACGAGCAACTCGACGAGCAATTCCTCCCCATTCATTGACTGGTTGGAAATTAGAATGCCTGCTCCAGCATGGCCCGCCGGGCCGTAGCCACCACCACCAAACTGAGGCAACACAAATGCGGGAACCGATTCCGACTCGGCACCGTCCGGCACACTAAAGAAACTGGCACCGCCACTGTTACCACCTCCTCCACTCGAACCACCGGGACCACTACCGCAGTAGCCACCGCCGCTACCACCCATGTTCGCCCGAAGCCGTGGCGGTAGCTTCTTGAGTTGGGGTTCGAGTGCCGCGACGATTGCTTGCACGTCGTAGGTCCGCGTGACGAAATTCTCATCTAATTTGGGTTGGGTCGTGATCGTCAGCACTCCGTCGGAGCCATGCCAAGCGAGCGCGTGCGGCTTCAAGAGAAAGTGCAGTGCCTGCCAGACGGTTGCCGTGCCCAGATTCAGTGTGACCTGCATCTCATCCGTCGAGATGCCGTCCGCCGTCAATGACTCGCGGTCGATCCACAGGCTGACTCCCGCCGTCTTGGCGAGCGTCGCGAGAACCTCTTCGAGCGGCGTGTTTTCCCACTCGGCCTTCACTTGTTTGTGTAGGCCAGCCAGAAGTCGAGACTCCGCTTCGCGCGAGACGCGCCGCGCTGCGGTGAGGTCCGTCCCCGCAACCGGATCTGCCGCAGAGGCACGCTCGACAGCCGATTCACGGCCAATAACCAACGCACACAGACAGACCGCCAGACAAGAGTGAACGCGCGACATGATCGAATCTCCGAGACAGGAAACCGAACCGAGAGGACGGGAGAAGTGAGCTGCAACAACAGCGGCGGCGATTGTATCCAGCCCCAGACTGTTCGCTACTGCTTGCTCGCGCGTGGGACATTTGCCTCGTACTACGAGATCCCGAAAGTTTGTCGTGCCGCGCGCATGGGATTGTCTGAAAGTCGCCCTCATCGCTCCGCGTGAAGAGCGCCGATTGGGAGTGGGGCGATGCCAATGCCAATCTCTGTCCGGATCACACTCGGCTTGCTTCACGCGGAGCGATGAAGGCGACATTTTTGCGACCAAAGGTCGCGTCGTTTCACCGCTCGTCGCTCACGGTGACCAGGCCGCTCGACAGCGACGCGGCATGGGCGGCGAAGCGTTCGTCGGTGTGAGGGATCGTCGTCCGCAGCCGGGTCGAGAGATAACCGGGCTTGCCGTTCGTTTGGAGTTCACGGAGGTAGCTCAGCAGCACCTCGCGCGAGTCATCACTGTGGTGCAGTAGAAAGTGAACCCACGCCCACGACTCCAAGTAGTCGGCCTTCTGCATGTCGCCGACCGCTTCGAGCGATTCGAGTCGCTCCAAGTTGGGATGCCAGCCTTTGGCAAAGTCACTCGCCACGCGCGAGGCATAGTCGCGGTTCAATCCCGCCGGGCGACTGGCAACTTCAAAGTACTCGGCCAACCCTTCGTCCAGCCACAGCGGAACATCTTGTAACGAGGCATGAAGCACGCCGTGCGTGTACTCGTGCCGCAGGTCTTCCTGAATCTTCTCACCCCAGAACGTGTAGACGGCCAGCTCCTTGGCGGTGCCGACAAAGTACGCGCGACGCGGTGGCAGCTTCGGGTAACGGACGTGCAGGTACTGCGCGTAACGGACTTCATCCGAGAAGAGGTAAACCGTGACCGGCTGCTTCTGAATGGGAAGTTGCAGTGTTTCAGCGATCTCGTCGCGCAGGCCGTCGAGGTCGCGGAGCAGTTTGTGGTTCTTGGGGAGTTTGACATCGCTGCGGACGAGCAGGTGCTCGTTCTCCATCGCACGGCGCGTGGGCAAGGCAATCGGGTCTGGACGCTGAAGTGCCTGACAACCGATCGCGCCGACGAGGACGGCCAATGCGGACCATCGAGACCATGCCGCACGTAACGCGTTTGGTCGCTGGCTGTGGTTCGAATCGGGGTCGTTGCGGTGAGGTCCGGTCATCGTCGAGATTGCGTCCGAAAGACAGGAACACGGCGCAGGAATCACGTTTGTCGGCGGAGCGACTTCGCGCCGGGGCGAGGACGCCGCAACCACCACGCACGACATTAACGTCGCGACGCATCGTCACCCGCGCGGCGGGTCAGTCCGATCCCCTTGAGAGCTTCGTCCACAAGTCCCTCTTGAACGGCCACCTTGACACGCTCACCGTGTCCGGCCTTGAGCATGTCGCGCGTCAGAGTCGGATGCTTGCGCCAGTCGGAGAAATTCCAGCTGCGGATGTCCACGTAGGCATCCTCTAACGCAACGCTGGTACGACCCACGACCAGATAGCCGTCGTTGGCTCGCACCAAGTGGAAGTTGAATCCGCCGTAGACCAGCACGCCGCCGAGCAGAATCCCGAAAAACAAAGCAGAAAGGCGACGCATGGCGGGAACATCCTTGTTCGGTCAGCGAAGAGTGGCGAGCCAATCCAGAAGGCTCAAACCTCGCCGAAGGGGCGGGATTCTTGCAGAAGCCGACAGACCCAACAAGACCGTTCCCGAGCCGCGCGAGTCCGGTGAAGTCGCCGCCAGAACGGTGACGGGGAGTGAACAATTCCTGCCTGGCGACCTGTCACACATGTCCCGGCCTTGACGTGTCGATATCATTCCGAGCCGACCCCCGTGCGTCGTCCACACTCAGAATTGGAGTTGGCGTGGGTGGCCGGGGTTGGAACGCTTCGCGAAACCCCGCGGCCTCCTTCGTAAAGCCAGTCCAGCCCCGGCCACCCAACACCAAAACTGAGTGTGGATGACGCATCGAGCCGTTCGGCGGTGGTCATCACGTCACATCGAAAACTGCTCTCACTCACATCGAGACACTCATGGCGAAGACACTTCTCGAATACGCCGACTGGCTGACCGAACGACAACTGCGCTGGCCCGCGCCGCCGAAGTCGGAACCGGCAAAGGCGACGCCGTATCTGAAGCCGCTCACCGCCATCAAGGCGGTCTCGTGGAACGTGTACGGGACGCTGCTGCGGATCGCCGATGGCGAGCTGCTCTTTCAGCATCCGCAGGCGATCCGCATGGAGGTCGCCCTCGACAAGACGATCCAGGAATTCAACATGTGGAACAGCATGACCCGCAAGATGGGCAAGCCGTGGGAGTACATGTTGCAGAAGTACATTCACGCGCTGGAAGAGCAGCAGTTGGCGTCGTCCGGCCGCAAGGGGGACATGGTCGAGGTGGACGCGTCCAAGCTGTGGCTCAAGCTGATCGGGATGCTCGACAAGAAGGACTATCAGTACGACACGTCGATCTACGGAGACTTGGACGGACTGTCCGAGAAGGTCGCGTACTTCTTTCACAGCGCGTTGCAGGGAGTGGAAGCCGCGCCGAACGCGCACGCGGCGCTGTTGGCGGTGGCGGGAGGCGGCTTCCGTCAGGCGTTGTTTGCGGACGCGCAGCCCTTTACCGTGACGCAGCTCATCAAAGCCTTGCGCGAGCAGGGGCCGGTCGCCGCTCCCGACAGTTTGTTCCAGCCCGCGCTGCACACGTTGTCGTACCTGGAAGGGGTTAAGAAGCCCGCTCGAACCATGTTCCTGCGCGCGATGGACCGCTTCAACAAGCTGGGTCTCGAACCGGAGAACATCCTCTACATCAGCTCGCACGTCCGTGGCGACTTGGCCATCGCCAAGTCGATCGGCATCCGAACGGCCCTCTACGCGGCCGAGAAAATCGCCTTGCGGGCGGACCCCGAAGACCTGCGGGATCCGGCCATGAAGCCCGACCGCCTGATCACCGATCTCGCTCAAGTCCGCGATCTGATCGGCGTGTAGCGGGCGGAGTGTGCGTACCTCACGCGCCCGAAGTGAGAGATTTCTGAGCGGGACGGCGTCAGCCCCCCGGTTCCTCCAAAGCGGGCTTACGCCCAAGAATCGGGGGGCTGACGCCGCCCCGCTCAGAGGTCTCATCGCTGACCGCGCGAGATGTAAACGAGGCACACGCTCCCACTCATGCCCGCACGAGGTCTCGCTTGGGGCGGCGTTCACAAACCGCCGAGGTCCGACTTGAGCGGCAACGATGGAATGGCGGGATCGACGGGGATGAATCGCGGCAGGACGAAGCCGCCGATCCGTAGTTTGACCGCTTCAAACGACGTGTTGCGGACGTTGACTTCCGTGGTGTCGCCCTTCAAGTTGTCAGGGGCCTCTTGCGTGATGTTGGCGGCCCACCACAGTCGAGCGTCCCCTTTGCGTTCGAGGACGATGCTGTAGACGTGCTTGGTCTCAACAACCTTCGTTCCCGGCTTGTCGAACGGTGAGCGAGGGAATCCCGGCGGTCGCGGGATCGGTGGTCCAAACCCGCGTCCCTCGGTGTACTCGATCGTCTGACCGGCGACCTCGGTGTAGACGACTTTCAGAATGACCGGCTGATTCTCGGCGACACTGATTCCCAACTTGGTCAGCCGTCCGGTCAGAGTCGTATGCAGTTGGTTGGTCACGTCCTGCCGCGAAGCGAATCGCGGTTCACCCACTTCGTAGACGATGCTGATCGGCGAGTAGGGGCCGATCACGCAGTCCACTTTGTCCGCGATCGCCTTCGTCGCTTTGGCCAGTTCGTCGCGCGGAATCTTGATCGCGGCAACCTGTCCGTTGTTCGGGCTGCCTCCCGAGACGATGACATGATCGGCATCGAGAACAACGACAGGGTGGTTGTAGTGCGGGGCCGAATGCAGCTCCCAGACGACCATCTTGGTGGCGCGATCAAACAGTTGGTGGCCGTGGACCAACCAACCCGATTTGTCGGGGAGGCCGGCCAATCCACCTCGCGAAAAAAGATGGGCCGCCGAAACCGAGTCGCCCCATTCTTCGAGCAGCTTGCCACGGTTGGACCAGACGAGCAGTCCCGTCGCGAGGACCGCCGCCAGCTCTTCGTTATCGGGTGAGAACGCCACGCCCGAACAACTCTGGAACGCCTGCGGGCCATTCGCCGGAGCGGCCATCGTCGCCGCGCTGACGCCCTTCACTAAGTCGTACACCTTGAGCGACTGCGCTGACGCGACCGCCAAAAACTTACCGTCGTCGCTGATCGCTCCCGATCGGCTGTTACAGATTTCGGTCGTGAATTCCTTGGACGCTTTCTTGGGCTTCTCGATGTCGTAGGCTGCGACGCGCGCGCTGGCACCGGACGTGAATGCGGCCACCAATCGCTTGGTCTCCGAGAACTGAAGCATCGTCAGCTTTGAGGCTCCGTTGGGCGTGGGCAGATCGAACTTCGTCTCGCCTGCGACTTTCTCCTTGAAGTAGATCGTCAGCTTTTGCCCGGACTCATCCCCTTCTGCGAAGCAGGTCCCGTCCGAGTTGACCGCTTGCAGCGCGTTCTTGTCGCCACCGCCGAACCCGGCCGGTGCGGCCCAAAGCTCATCGCCCGAGGCCGTGTCGTGGATGCCTCGATCGATCGCGACGAACTTTCCGCCGGGCGCGATCGCGATCTTCGCGTCCTTCCCCGAGTGACCGACTTGAAACTTGGATTCGACCGCCTGCCAGCGCGTCTCCACCACCGCCGCCGCTGCGGGAGCGGTCGGCTTGATCGGGACCGTTGGCTGAGTTGGAACAGTCGGTGTGGTGTTCGTCGTTCCAGCGGGCGGCTTAGGCGATGGGTTCACCGGCGCGGGAACGACTGAGGGCGTCGTGTTCGTCGCGCCCGGAACAGTGTTCGTCACAGCCGGAACAGTTTGAGCAGTCTGAGGTGGCGCAGGGAGCGGCTGGTTCCCGCCGGATTGCGACAGCACCAGCCCGATCACGATCATGGCTACCAGCCCAACGCCGCCTCCGATCACGAGGCCGTTCATCGAACCCGCGCCCTTCGATTTTGGACGACGACCGGAACCGGATCGTCTCACCGGCGCGACTTCTTCGTAGTCCTCGCCGTCATCAGCGGGAACGCGCACCGGTGCACCGCACTTGCACCGAATCTTCTTTCCGGCGGAGGTCTCAGCGACTCGGAATTCGCGACCGCAGTCGTCGCAGGTGACTTCGATGCTCATGGTGTTTGGTTCTGAATGAGGGAAGTGAAGTGAGTCGTAGGGTGCGTGGAGTCTTTGGAGAACTAGCCCGACGCGCAAGCGAGGGCTGGGCATTCGATGGCGGCGAAGCCCTCGCTTGCGCGTCGGGCTAGTTTTGAAGTGCGTTCCAACCCTCGCTGTTTATCGCCCCAGCCCCGGCTTCGCGGCGGGAGGCTTCTCGGTGCCGTCGATGGTCAGCGACGAAACGCCCAGTCCCTGAGCCGACGCTTTGTCGAAGATGTATCTCGGAAACGCCAGCGTTTGGAAGTAGGTCGAGGGGCCGGCCCACATTCCTTCGGCCAGTACCGCAGCAAGGCTCTTGTCGTTGCGGTATTCGACTGACCACATCGCGTTCGACGATTCCGTACTCACCTCCCAATGCTTCGTGCCGCCAGATTCGAGGTACGCCGCGCAGAGGACGAATTCTTTCTGGACCTGCTGCACTTCACCCGTGTTGCGCGAGCGATATTGCATTGACTGCCCCGTCTTCTTCTCCATGAATAATGTGAGCGTCAGCGGCTGGCCATCGGACACCGCGACGTTGTTGTTCGCCAAGGCCTTGAGGACTGCCAGTCGCACTTCATCGACGAAGCCGTTCTTATTTGGGGGCGGGATCAACTTAAACTGCACGCTGACAGACTTGCCGGGGGCAAGCAGGTAAATCGGTTCGAGATTTCTGCCTGCAACCTCCTTCATCGCGAGTTTGTCGGGCATGGATTGAGCCACCAGAAACGGTGGCCCGCTTCCTTTGATCGACTTCGTGGTGACGTACCAATGTCGTCCATCGGTGCTGTTGGAGATGTGTGCTCCAACGGGAAGCAGGTACTGCCAGACGATCAGCTTCTGCTTCACATCGAACAGCCGGTAGTTGTTGAGCAACACATGGTCGTCGCCGCACCAGTGCATCGGCATGGTGGCCGCTAGCGCGCGGTTGCCGCCGCGCCAGCCTCGCGCCAGCCGTTCGTTCTGCATCTTCATGCGGTTCAATGCGAACATGTAATCGGCCTGAGCGTCGGGATGAACCGGCCCTGTATCGGGTGGAACCGGGATCGGACTGGAAGCTTGTCCGGTCTTCAGATCGACATCCAACAGGAACAGACTCCCCGCATCATCGAGCAAAATCGCGAGTCGTTCGCCGTTGGGATGGAATGCCACGGATGAGATTCCCTGCCCGTCCTCGATCCGAATCTCACCGCACGACTTGCCGGTCAGTGCGTCGCGGAAGTCGTACGTCTTGGTGTCGGCGAACGTCAGATACTTCGTTCCCTGAGTCAGCGAGGGGAGGGCGGCGTTCTCAATGCCATAGATCGCCTTGCACTGCGGCAACTCCCACATCACGAGCTTGTTGCCCGCGTTCACCGTGGCAAGGTGGTTCGCGTCGATGAACGCGGCCCCGACAACCTCGCGCCGGTTCTCATTCGGTTCGTCTTGATAAGGTCGCCAGCCGCAGACGTGTTTCCCATCATCGGCATAGACATCGACGCGACCGACCGCCTCGTTCGTCTTCATCAGTACGCGCGTCCCTTCGGAGCTGACGCTGACAATTTCACACGGCTGCGGCATGGGAAACTTGTGAATCGGCTTTCGCGCGGCGAGGTCGTACACGTCGATCCACGTCTCTTTCGGCAGCGGCTCCTTCCAGCGACCCTGATCGACTGCGCCATCCGTCACGCGAGCAAACATGCGAGCCGAGTCGGCCCGCGCCACCATCACCTGTTGCACATCACCTTTTCCCTGTCGCAGCGGCATCCCGCGCATCAGCAATCGCTCGGCGGGAGCGGGAGCCGGATCGGGCGTGACCGTCCAGTTGCCATCGCGGTCGGCATACGTCACGTCTTCGATGGACGACCAGTCGGGCTGAGTGAGCGACGGCAGTTGCCCATCGACCGGCAGACCTCCCGCCTGAACGCTCTCTGAGGTCTTGGTGAGAACCTCTTCCTTCAGAACGTGTCCCAGCACCGACGCATTGTTCCGCCCGCCATCCACGACCGAGACAATCGTGTCGGTCAACATCCGGCGTGAGCCTTCGACTTCCACTTCGCTGGTCGGAATGCGGTAGATGAACTGCTTCGCGGTGCGATCGACGACGCCGTGTCCCTTCACCAACCAACGCTGTCCGCTCGGGAACCAGACGAGCGGCGTGTAGTTCACCCAGCGAGACACGTTGAGAGCTTCGATCATCTTGGCACTGAGCGGGATCGATACGACCTCACTCCCGTCCTGCATGTTCCAGACGATCAAGGTCAGGTCTTTGCTCCAGCCTTCTTCAAACAGTGCGGCCACTTCGTCTCCCTTGGGAGAGAACGCAATGTGCGCCAACTCGACCCGCGACTGTGGCGTCGCCCCTTCCGCCTTGATGTTGCCGACAATGTCGCCGGATTCGAGGTCTTTCAATTGGAGTTCGACCGCTCCAAAACTGCCGCTGCTCTTGTATGCGATGTACCGTCCATTCGGACTGATGCCACTCTTGGCGGGTTCCGACTGCGCGCCGAGTTGGAAGTCCTGCTCGATCTCACCCGAGGGAATCTTCAGCAGTTTCGCCTCGCCTCCGCGTCCGATTCCCAACAGGCGATCGGTTCGAGTGAAGGCCAGAAACTGCACGCCCCACGCTCCCTTGCCAAGCGGAAACTGTCCGAGGGCCTTCTTCGCCTTCACGTCCCAAACATCGACGTTGCCTTGAAAAGCCGCCGCCAAATACATCCCGTCCGGTGACAGCGCCATCGTGTCAGACGAAAACGTCATCCCCTTCATCGAACCGATCTTCGTGTTCGTGGCTAAGTCCCAGATATCGCGGCTCGCTTTGGCGCTCGCGTTGTCTCCCACCGACATCACCGTGCTTGGGACGTGAGGAAACAGCACCGAGGTCTTGCTGGGATTGTCACTGGGGAACTTCATCACGATCTTGCGTGACGCTTCCAACGTGATGGGATTCGCCTGCGGATCGGGCTGCGCCGTCCAATTGCTCGACGAGGCTTTCACCAACGTCTTGTTGTTGGCGTCGCTGGCCGCTTTGGGGCCGAAGCCGCTCTCGGGATCAGCCTTGCTCGGCAGCTTTAAGTCGCCGCCGCTCGACAGTCCTCCCGCAGCATTGGGGTTCACGTTCGCGTCGGCTTTGGGATCGGTCTTCTGACCCGGACCGAACTTCGGTTGATTCGCTTGCGCGGGCGAGCCATGCGGT
>Ga0209086_10002197_pt1 | contig 15375 bp, 10 predicted proteins | sample M_130207_XF_Meta_FD_187312 | JGI IMG/M metagenome (GOLD analysis project Ga0209086, IMG submission 187312) | Freshwater microbial communities from Lake Montjoie, Canada to study carbon cycling - M_130207_XF_MetaG (SPAdes) (version 2) | ecosystem: Environmental > Aquatic > Freshwater > Lake... | reverse complement strand
TCAGCGCGCTCATGCTGCTGCATCACGAACTCGGCGAGGAGCAGGGCAAAACCCTGCGCCGCCGCTGGGAGCAGCAGTATGTGTTCGGCCGCAGCGCCGACAACGAGCGCTCGATCAACCGCATCGATGGCACGCGGCCGGGCGATCAGGTGGTGACCTATCAGCGCGCCGGTAGCGTGTTCTGGATGTTGCGCGAACTTATGCGCGAGGACGCGATGTTGGCGGGCATGCGCGAGTTCGTGACCAAGTGGAAGAACGGCGTTCAGACGGCGGAAGGCCTTGATTTCCCGCTGATCGAGGACTTTGTCGAGAGCCTGCGGCCGCACGCGCCGGACGCCGCGGCGTTCGATGCGTATGTGAACCAGTGGATCCTCGGCACGGTGCTGCCCGAGCTCGAGGTGAACGACGCGAAGGTCGACGGCGCGGACGGCGCGTTTGTGACGACGGCGAAGGTCGTGAACTCCGCGAGTGGTGTGGCGGAGGTCACGGTGCGGGTTGAGGGCGTGAAGCCGGAGGCGAAGGACGCGGTTGCCCCGCACGAGGATGTCGTGGTGCGCATCGCACCGGACGCGCCGGCGGAGATCGTGGTGAAGTCGGCGTTTAAGCCGGCGAAGCTCGTGGTGGATCCGGATGTGAAGCTGCTGTTCGCGGGACGAAAGCGCTGCGAGAAATCCCTCTGACCGCTGTGCACGGCACGTGCCACGCATTGCCAGGCACAGCGCGGCACGTGCCGTTCACACAGGACGGTGAGCGCGAAACTCGGTTTTTCGTGGGTCGGATGCAAGCGGCGGTGTGCACGGCACGTGCCATGCAGTGCCAGGCACAGGGCGGCACGTGCCGTGCACAGTTCAGGGTTGCTTGAGGGCGAGCAGGGCGTCCTCGCACGCGCGTGGCTCGGGGATGCCGTAGAAGCCCTCGGCCACCGTCCGCGTGCCTCCCTTTGAACCACGTTCGTAGCGCTCCGCGAAGAGCACCGTGCCGCGCCCGTCGGAGTGCAGCGTCTTCGTGATCTCACAGAGATCGCTCGGGCTCCACGACTGCACCTTGATGCTGCGTCCACACTGGATCTGCATCGCGCGCTGGTTCGTCACGCAGCAAGCTGTGCGCGCGGCCTTGCGCCCCACCCAAAGCGGCGACGTGACCATTCCGAGTCCGACCGCGAGGAACGGCAGTCCGAACAGCGGAAACAGGATGAACGGCCCTGTTCCGCTCGCAGGCTTGCCCGAGCCGCCGCCGAACCACGCACCCCAGGCTGCGGCACTGATCCAGAACGCGGCAAAGCCCCCGAAGAACAGCCCAAACAGCGCGACCGGCCACATCTTGCGCGCGAGGTACTTCGCCGCGGGCGTTCCCGCGTACCACAGTTCCTCGCCATCGCGCAGTTCGTCGCGCACGGCGGCGTCAAGTTCAGGCGTGAGTCCCGAGAGCGGCGTCATGGCGGGTCAGCCCTTCTTGACGAAGCAGGTCTTGAGCACCCACACCTGCTTGCCTTCGCGCACTTCGATCTCCTCGGCGCTGGAGGTGGTGCGGATGCCCTTGTAGGTCGTGCCTCGCTTGATCGTGGTCTTCGCGCCCTTCACGTCGAGGTCCTTAATGACCACGACCGAGTCGCCGTCCTTGAGGACGTTGCCGTTCGAGTCCTTGGTAATGACCGACCATTCGTCTTCGTCGAAGCTCATGGGCGGAGTGTCGCTGTTTGAGTGCGCTGGCACAAGTGCGCGCATCGCAGCCTCGCAGGCACGAGGCTCAGGGACGTACATGAGCGCGTTCGCCGCGGTCGAGCGGATGCCGCTCTTGAACCGAACATTTCCGCAGTTGGGCGAGACGATCCAGCAGTAGACCTCTTCGATATTGTCCGGCGCGATGGAGGTCACCGAGCGCTCTGGCCATGTCGTGATTCCGAGCGCGCGCCGGTCCGTCACGACCCACGCCGAACTCGCGGCCTTGCGTCGCGCATGGCGAGCATGCACGAGAAGGCCACCGAGCCCAACGATCAGGACTGTCGCCATGAAGACATCGATCGTGCCTTGGAGCACGCCGCGCGCACCGGTGACGAGGAGCGCCGCGCCGATGACCCACGCAAAGAGCGATGCCGCGAGTCCCGGCCACAGGAGGAGCGGACCACGAAGCGTACAGGCGAGTTGACCGGAGTCGAACTCGGAGCGCGGGACGCCCGCGTACACGACCTGCTCGCCGGGCGCGAGTTCGGCGCGCACGGCCTCCGCGGCTTCCGAGGGAAGTTGGGCGAGCGCGGCGTCGGTGCTCATGCGCGTCCATCCGCATGCAGAGTGGGCTTGGAGATCAGCGCGCGCATCGCGGCCTCGCAGGCCTCGGGCGCGGGGACATACATGAGCGCGTTTCCGTCGTGCGAGGGGACGCCCTTCAGGTAGCGGATGTTGCCGCAGTCGGGCTTGATGTTGTGCCTCGTGACTTCGGTGACTTCGGCCGCCTCCCACGCGGCGACCTCGAGCCTGGGCCAGGTGGTGATCCGAAGCACGCGCTGGTTGGTGACGGCGTAGATGGTGTGGCGGTTCGCGCGGCGCCGGTGGATGGAGTCATGAGCCTGGAACGCGCCCATGATCCCGAAGTAGCAGGCCACGAGCCAGGCCACGAGCAGCCCGAACTTTCCATCGAAAAAGCCATTGTTTGCACCGCTGGAATCGCTGAACAGTGCGACCAGCACTGGGCAGCCGGCCAGCGACATCATGAGAAGACCCAAGACAGTTTCGGTGTCGAACCGCCAGATCCGCGCCAGTATGGTCACATCGCGGCGCATGCGCGGTTGCCGCGCGTAGGCGACGGTCTCGCCCTCGCGCAGCTGGGCGCGCAGGGCGGCATCGAGTTTCGATGAGAGTTCAACCGCTGCGCTCATGCCCGAAGCATAACTGTGTACGGCACGCGCCGTGCCTCGCAGTTAAGCGCGGAGAATAGCGGTATTAACCTTGCCCTTGACATCGGTCAGCCGGAAGTTGCGGCCCGCGTGTTTGTAGGTCAGCCGCTCGTGATCGAGGCCTGCGATGTGCAGCATGGTTGCGTGGAGATCGTGGATGTCCATCACGCCGTCGACGGCCTCAGCGCCGATCTCGTCGGTTGAGCCGAAGCTCATGCCGCCCTTGACGCCGCCGCCGGCCATCCACATGGTGAAACCCTTTGCGTTGTGATCGCGTCCGTCGCCGTTCTGCGCGTAGGGCGTGCGGCCGAATTCACCGCCCCAGAGAACAAGGGTTTCGTCGAGCATTCCGCGTTGCTTGAGGTCTGCGAGCAGCGCCGCGATCGGCTGGTCGATTTCGCCGCATTGCTTCTCGAGCTCGGTGCGCAGGTTGCGGTGCGTGTCCCATCCGCCATGGCTGACCTCGATGAAGCGCACGCCTTGTTCAGCAAAACGCCGGGCAAGAAGGCACTGTCGCGCGAAGCTGTCGGTCGGTTGCGCGCCAACGCCGTACATCTCCAGCGTTTTCTTGTCTTCGTTGTCGAAGCTCACGAGATCGGGCACCTCCGCCTGCATGCGGAACGCGAGCTCGTAGCTTTCGATCACGCCTTCGAGCTGCGCGTCGCTTTGCTCGCGCTTCAGGCGTTCTTTGTTGAGACGCTGCACGAGGTCGAGTTGCTCGCGTTGCATGTTCACGCCGAGACGGTCGTTGTCGATGTGGGGGATCGCATCGCCCGAGCCGGCGTTGCGGCCGCCGCCGATGCGGACCGGTGTTGCCTGGTAGCTCGCGGGCAGGAATCCGCTGCCGTAGAGCTGCGCGCCGCCGTTGTCGCCGCGCGGATTGATGGCGATGAAGCCGGGAAGATTCTCGTTCTCGGTTCCGAGCCCATACAGCGCCCACGCGCCCATCGACGGACGCACGAACTGAAACGATCCGGTGTGCAATTGGATCGAGGCCTGCGCGTGCGCGGGAATCTCCGCCTTCATGCCGCGCAACAGGCACATGTTGTCGGCCTGCTTCTGCAGATTGGGAAAGAGGTCGCTGATCCACAATCCCGACTTGCCCGACTGCTGGAATTTCCACGGGCTAGCGAGCAGTTTCGAGTTGCCACGAAACACGGTGCCATCGTTGAGCGCGAGTTCGGGCTTGTAGTCGAAGGTATCGATGTGGCTAGGCGCGCCCGCCATGCAGAGGAAGATGATGCGCTTGGCGGTTGGCGCAAAGTGCGGCTTTTTGGCTGCGAGCGGATTGGTTGCGGTGTCGTCGTCATCGCCGCCGGTCATCGCCGAGAGTCCCGACGCGCGGGCGGCCATCGCGGCGAACGCGATCGAGCCGAATCCGCAGGCGGCAAGGCGAAGCATGTCGCGGCGCGAACAGGCGAGGGGAATTCGGTTGCAGCAGAGGTCGCTCATGGTTGGTCTCGGATCAGATCAATCGACGGTACGGAACTCGCCAGAAAGGAAAATGGCCTGACAGAGCGCGGAGTACGCGAGCTGCTCGGCGGTGAGCGTCATTGGTTGCGCTTGCTTCGGATTGAGGGTCGCGTCCAAAGCCTCGCGCGCACGCTCGCGTGAGGTTTTGGCGTTGGCCTTGGCGTCGGCCTTAGTGTTGCGGTCGCGGCGGTCACGCGGTGCCGCGCCGCGCTCGGTCACAGGAGGCGCGCTGCGTCCGTCCTTGACGGTCGCTTTCTTGAAATCATCGAGAAAGTCGCGGCAGAACGCCACTTCCGACGCCGTTGGCTTTCGGCCCAACGCGATGGTGAACGCCGCGTTGACGCGGTCGATCTCCTTCGGCCCCGCCGAAATCACCCGCATGGCGAACATGTCGCAGATGCGCGCGATCTCCTTGCTGTTCATAAGAAACAGCGCCTGGGTTGGCACATTGGTCACATCGCGCTGCCCCATCACATACGCGCTCTCGGCGAAGTCAAAGACATCGAGCGACTCCGGGACTTTGTCGCGCACGATCGGCAAGTAGATGCTGCGGTTGTTGTCACCGTCGCCATTGGTCGATCCGACGATGCGCTCCTGCGCGGCTCCGCGTGCGGCTCCTTCGGCGAATGTGATGGGCGAGCCGAGCTTGGGCTTGCGTACGAGGATGTCCGCCGCCGCGAGCATCGAATCGCGGATCGCCTCGGCTTCGAGGCGCTTGGGTGTCATGCGCCAGAGATAGTTGCAGTCGGGATCGATTTCCGCGTCCTTCGGATCGAACGCGCTCGCCATTGCGTAGGCGCGCGAAAGCACGATTTCGCGGATGAGCTTCTTCGTACTCCAACCATCTGCGATCAGGCGGGTGGCCAGATGGTCGAGCAGTTCGGGATGGGTGGGCTTCTGGCCGCTCATGCCGAAGTTGTCCGGGGTGGGAACCAGGCCGCGCCCGAAGAGGTGGAGCCAGACGCGGTTGGCCCAGACGCGCGCGGTCAGCGGGTTGTTGGCGTTGGCGATCCAGCGCGCGAGTTCAAGGCGGCCGCTGCTTCCACGGACGATCGCGGGCTCATCTCCACGGGAGATCAGTTCGACGAATCCGCGCGGCACGGCGGCTCCGGGCTTGTCGAGCTCGCCGCGGTCGAGCACGCGCGCGTTCATGGCGCGGCTGCGGTCGGTGGCGCCCATGGCCACGAGGTTCTTCGCCGTTGGATCGCCATCGGGGCCGAAGCGTTCGGTCAGGCTCGTGAGGTTTTTCGCGGCGCCTTGCGCTGCGCGGGCGCGAACGACCTGCTGCTGGATGTTGGCGGGAAGTTCCTCGCCCTTGGCCCGAGCGGTGCGCGCGGCGTTGATCGTCTCCTGCGCCTCGGTGGCCAGTGTCTTCGCGCGCGCATTGGCCACGGCGAGGAGGGATCGTTGGTCGGGTCGCATCTTCGGTCCGAGCGGCAGCTTCGATCCGGCCGGAAGTTCGATGAGCTCGGCGGGATGGTTGTTGCCTTGCGCGTCGAAGGTGCCGTATCGAGTGTCGGTCGACAGGAAGATTCCCGCGAGGGCGTAGTAGTCCTTCTGCGGAATCGGGTCGAACTTGTGATCGTGGCAACGCGCGCAGGCGACGGTGAGACCGAGCATGCCCTGGGTGGTAGCGTCGAGTTGCTCGTCGGCGAGGTCCATCTGAAACTGCGCATTTCCCCGCGCATTGTGGCTTTTGGTGCCGATGGCGAGGTAACCAGTGGCAACAAGATTTTCACCGCGCTCGATGTCGTCGGCGGCGGGAAGCAAGTCGCCGGCGATCTGCTCGGTGAGGAAACGGTCGTAGGGCTTGTCTTCGTTGAAGGCCTGGACGACATAGTCGCGGTAGCGCCAGGCGTGCGGGTAATAGATGTTCGATTCTTTGCCGCTCGATTCGGCGTAACGCGCGACATCAAGCCAGTGGCGTCCCCAGCGCTCGCCGAACGCGGTGCTGGCGAGCATGGCATCGACCGCGGTGGCGAAGGCGGCGTCGGGCGAGCGGGCGGCGGCGTCGGAGTCAAAGGCGGCGAGCGCGTCTTGCGTCGGCGCGAGCCCCGTGAGGTCAAAGCTGGCGCGGCGGAGCAGGGTGTGCGGCTCCGCGCGAGCGGCAGGGGTGAGGCCGCGTTCAGCCATCTCGGCGAACACGAAGCCGTCGATCGCGTTGTGCGCCCAATCCGGGTCGGCGGCCGTCGGGGGCTTGGAATCAACGACGGGTCGATACGCCCAGTGCGTGTTCTTGCCCTGCGCGATGTCGTCCTTCGACCAGCGGTGCGCCGTTCCAGGCGAGACGCCGTTGGGACTGCCCGCGCTGTCAACCGGCTTCTCCTCGCGCGGGTCGGGCGCGCCCATGGCAACCCACTTCTCAAGCGCGCGGATTTCCTCGCCGGTGAGCTTCCCATCGGGCGGCATCTGAAAATCGACATCGAGGTAGCGCACCGCCTGGATCAGCAAACTCGAGTCGGGGTCGCCAGGAATGAGCGCCGGTCCGCTGCGCCCACCCTTGCGAACGGCGTCGCGGGTATCGAGCCGAAGCTTCGCCTTGGCGAGATTGGCCGTCTTCGAATGGCAGCCGTAGCAGTTGGTGATGAGGATCGGGCGGATTTCCGCCTCGAAGAACTTGACTTCCTCAGCGGTCGGCGGCCGCTCATCGAGGGAGGCGATCATCGGATCGTCGCCCCCATCTCGGGCCGGACCGCCCTGCATGCCCCCATCCTGCATGAACCCGTCCTGCATGAACCCGTCCTGCACGGCCCCATCCTGCATGGTCTGACCGTTGGCGAGAGGGCAGCAAAACAGAAGAGAAAGGAGGACAGCTTTGGTTTGCATGCAGGATCCCTAAGAGCGGGGTGGGAACGGCTTAGGATCGGCAGGATTGCACTGCCGCCGCTGAAATCTATGGGGTTGCGTGAGAGTGGACGGTGAAGTCGCGAGCATAGTTGGTGAAATCGGACCTCGAAGCCTTGCATGGCAAGGGATTTCGCGGATGCTCTTGCGTCCGAGATTCACACAAGGATTTTCCATGAAGACCCGCTCGCTTGCCACCGTCATCGCGGCGGCCCTCATTCCCGCAGGATTCGCCTTCGCACAGGGAGCCAATGTTTGCGCTTCCGCACAACCGATCAAGGGCTACGGCGCCTTCCCCTTCAGCACCGTCGGCGCAACCACCGATGGCACAGCGGATGCGCTTTGCAACTTCTTCAATGTCGCGCAGATCTACAACGATGTCTGGTTCCGCTTCACCGCGCCCGCGACGACGGTGGTCGATGTCGGCAACTGCGGTGCGAGCACCCTTGATAGCAAGATCGCCATTTATGGCGGCGCCGATTGCTCCGCGCCCGTGATCGCTTGTTCGGACGACAGCTGCGGTACGCAGTCGAAGTGCACCTTCGCCGTGACGGCGGGCAGCAGCTACCTCATTCGCGTCGGGGGCTATACCGCGACGGGCACGGGCACGGGCACGATCACGATCGCTCCGTTCACCGCGCTCGCCGACATCACCGACAAGTCGACGGGCGTGCGCTATGTCGCCGTGAATGCGACCAGCTGGACTTCCTCGGAGGCGTTCGCGCAGTTGGTCGGAGGACACTTGGTGTCGATCTCAAGCCAGGCTGAGGAGGATTTCATCTGGACGAACTTCGGCCATCTGCTCGGCATCGATCGCCGCATCTGGATCGGCTTCACCGATGTTGCCAGCGAGGGCAACTTCGCGTGGTCGGACGGAACCCCCGCCAAGTACACCAACTGGAATCCTGGCGAGCCGAACAACTCCAGCGGAGTTGAGCACTACGCCGAGTTGCTCGGATCCAACGGCAAGTGGAACGATCTCGTCGACGCCGGTTCGGGCTATGCGCATCTGGCCGTCATCGAGTTTCCCGGCACCGCACCCAATCCGTGCCCGGCCGACTTCGACCATGACGGTTTCGTCGATTCGGCCGACCTCTCGGTTCTGCTCAACGCCTGGCCTGGCCCGGATGGCGATCTCAACGGCGACGGCATCACCAACGCGCTTGATCTCGCGGTGATGTTGGGCGGTTGGGGCGTTTGCCAGTAATCGCCGGCGCTGAGTGCAAAAGCCGCGGCGAAGTGTTCGTCGCGCTCAACTAAAATGTGCGTCGCCGAGTTTGGCGAGTTGTGCGTCGCGCAGCTCGGTGATCTCGTCGCGCACACTTGTCTCCACGCCGCCATCGGCAAGGGCGAATCCCGCGCGCAGCACATCGGCCTTGGTCACGGTCGAAGGCGGGCGCGATGGCGCGTAGCGATTTCCACTGCCCTCGATGCGATGAGCAAGACCGCGGCGCTCAAACAGGCTGAGTAGTTCGCGCGCGATCGCGGCGGAGACTCCGCAATTGCGCACCAGCGTGTCGACCGAAACTCCGCGCCCAGTGGCGAAGCGGGCGCAGAGAGCGCTGTAGCAGGGGATCGCCTCCGCGGGCTCGAAGAGGTCGGGCGCGGAAATGCTCGCGGCCAGACTGCGGCCGCCGCGTGAGAGTCCTTGCAGGATCGCCGCGGTCTGCAAGCCAAACAGAACCGCGAGCCACATCAGGTAGACCCAGAGCATGAACAGCGGCACGAGTCCGAGCGAGCCGTACAAGCGGCTGACCGAAAACGATCCCGCCAACGATGCGCCGAGAAAGCGCTTTCCGAGTTCGATGAGCGCAGCAGCCACGAACGCACCGAGGAGCGCGGCGCGGAAGTCGACGCGTGCATTGGGAACGGTGGCGTAGGCCGCGCTTAACAGCAGCCAGAGCGAAACAAAGCCGCCGACCGTCGAGAAGACGCGCGCAACCAGAAGCGCGGGCTCGCTCTCGGTGCCGATGAAATCAGCGAGCGATCCGAACGCGATCGGGAGCGCCGCGAAGAGCACCGGTCCTGCGGTAATCACAAACCAGTAGATGAGCACCCGGCGCACCAGCGATCGTCCGCTGGGTGCGCGATAGATGGCGTTGAAACTCGATTCGATCGCGACCATGGTCCACACTGCGCTGAAGACGACCGCGAGCGCGCCGACGGCGCCGATGGCGGAGAGGTCGATGGTCGCGGCTTCGCGGGCGAGCGATTCGATCCAGGCGCCGAGGGGCAGGCTTTGGTTGGCGGTGGCGCCGGCGGCCACGACCGACACCGAGTTCAGCCCGAGGCTTTCGATGACGCGGTGTACGAGTTCGATAAATCCGTCGCCGAGAATCGCGCGTGTGAGGATGGTGGCCACCACCAGCACGGGCAGCATGCCGAACAGCGTGCGAAATGCGAGGTTCGCCGCCATCGCAGGCGCCTGTGACTGCTGCAGTTGCGCGAAGGCGAATCGCACCGCGATGGCGAGATCGCGTGGTCGCGGCCGCGCGGCTTCGGTAAGCGGCGTGCTTGACGCGCTCGAAGCGGATGGCGTGGTGGGATCAGTACTTGGATGGGGCATGGTCGGATTCTCGCCCATCAAACGAGCGCGCGGTGGGGTGTCGCGGGCTTTTTAAAAATCAACGCGGCTCGGCGGGAAGGAAACCATCTGCAAACGAGGCCTAAACCGCACCCTTACATACCAAATTTACCGTGCCAACCGCTCAATCGCAGGAGCGCTTCGATTCTGAACCGAATCAACGCGCAAAGCATGAATGCATTTTACGCGCGGCAAATGCGCGAGAAGTAGTTTGAGACTGTCAAAGCAATCGGCTGCGGTCATGTTGATCGCAGTGCTGTCCGGAGAAGCATGAGTCACTCACCATGAAGAAGAATCTCACCACCGTCGTTCTGTTCGCCGGAGCCACCATGCTCTCGTCGACTGCCTTCGCCGCCGAAGTGTCCGTCTCGGGCAACATCGCGACCTCCACCACTTGGACCAAGAACAACACCTACAGCCTCGTTGGACAAGTCATGGTGCTCCCCGGAGCAACGCTGACCATTCAGCCGGGAACGGTCATCGCCAGTAACGCGGGCGGTTCGCTCGCCGTGACTCGCGGTGCGCGCATCAGCGCTGTCGGCAATCAGTCGGAGCCGATCATCTTCACTTCGAAGAACGATGTCCTAACCTGGACCGCTGGCAATCCAAAGACGGGCACCTGGCGTCCGGTCTGCAACGAGTGGGGCAACCTCACGATCATGGGCCGCGCGTACATCAGCGAGAACGCTGTCGCCACCAACACTGCTTCGCCCAACGCGAACAACATCGCCACGATGGAAGGCCTCACCGCCGCGGCTCCTGGCGACACCAATGTCCTCTACGGCGGCGGCGATGACCTCGACGACAGCGGCACGCTCGCTTACTGCTCCTTCCGCTACGGCGGCCTGGTGATCGGCCTCGCCAACGAGCTCAACGGGCTTTCGCTCGGCGGCGTTGGCAAGGAAACCACCATCGACCACATGGAAATCATGAACAATGTCGACGACGGCATTGAAATCTGGGGCGGCACCGTCAACCTCCAGTATGTCTCGATCTGGAACATCGGCGACGACAGCCTCGACATCGATCAGGGTTGGCGCGGCAAGGTTCAGTTCGGCCTCATCGTTCAGGGCTACTCGGCGAACGCCGCTCAGGGCTCGGGAACTGGCGACAACTGCATCGAGATGGACGGCGCTGAGCAGTCGGACTACCAGCCTGTCACCACGGGTGTCATGTACAACATGACCGTCATCGGCAACCCCGGATCGAACGCCACCGGTTCCAACGGCGGCGACCACGGCGTCGCTTACCGCGACAACGCGCGCATGCAGATTCGTCAGTCGATCTTCATGGATCTCGGCGAGAAGCTGGTTGCGCTCGACAACATCGACGGCGACGGCGGCGCTGGCTACGGCTTCAACGGCACCCTCACTTGGGCCGCCACTTGGACCACGCCGTGGAACACCTATTCCACCGTGAATGCACCAGCAAGCCCGGCGACCTTCTATCAGGCGCAGACCAACGGGCTCCTGAACGAGATCAAGGACTCGGTCTTCTTCAACAACAACAATCCCGCCGCTTACACCGAGGCTGACCTCCGTGGTGTGCGCCTCAAGGGCAACAGCAATGTCACCGCAACGCTCTCGCCAGTTGTTGCTGTGACCCGTGGCGCGGTCGTCAATCCGACGGCGACGCTTGCGGTCAAGCCGGTCATTTCGCTCGATCCTCGCGCGGCCAATGATTCGATTCTCTCGGTTGGCACTGCACCGAACGACGGATTCTTCAAGCCAGTCACTTATCGCGGCGCTTTCGGTCCGACGGAGAACTGGCTGTGCGGTTGGACCGCTGCCGACGCGTTCGGCATGAATGTCGCTCCTCCAGGAGGCTGCGTCATCGCGGGCGCTTGCATCGCCGATCTCAACGGCGACGGCAGTGTTTCCGCCACCGATCTCGCTCAGATTCTTTCGGCCTGGGGCGCGACCACCAGCACCGCTGACCTGAACAACGACGGTGTCGTCGGTGCGGCGGACCTTGCGCAGATGCTCAACGCTTGGGGCGTCTGCCCGTAATGACGGTTGAAACGCAGTATTGAACACGAGGCGCCTGGCGGCGGAAATATCTACCGCCAGGCGCCTCGATTGATTGATAGCGAGACACTCATGATGGCCATCCAGCAATTCGCCTGCAGCAACATCGTTCGCGCCCCTCGCGCGTCTCGTTCACTGGTCTGGTGTGTTGCTTTGGCAAGCGCGATCGTTGCTGCGCCGCAGTTTGCGAGCGGTGCATCGGCCACGGCCGATCCCGTGGAGTTGGCGCAAGCGGCCACTGACCAAGCGTGGCGCCTACAACTGTTGGACTTCGCCCTTGATGTGGCCAATCGGGTTCCAACCCAAGGGCATGAGCGCGATCGCGCTCGATTGCAGGAATTAACAGGATTGGCGCTGCTTGACGCGGGAATGCCTGATCGTGCGGCGACCTGTGCGCGGATGATCGATGGCTGGCGTCGCGGCTCGCTTCTTGCGGCGATTGCGTTAGAGCAGGCGAAGCGAAGCGACAAGTCCGACGATGCGCGCGCATTGGCAACCCAGGCGTTGGCCGCGCGGGCCTCGGCGCTCGATTGGCAGCGCGAGCGCATCAATGCCATGGTCGCGCGTGTCTATGCGTTACTCGGCGACGATACTGAAGCCAATCGCCTTGAAAAAGGCCTCGGCGAACCGGAGATGGGAAAGGTCGCCGCCACGCGGGCCGCTCGTTTTCCTGCCGCCGACTTCGATGCGCAGACCAAGATGGTCGACGAGTGGCTTGCGACAAAGAACTTCGATCTGGTGCGCAACGCCGCCGATGTTTCGCTCGAGCTCTACTCAGGAAATTTCGCCGATGCCACGCGGCGTTCGCGCATTGAGGCCGCGGTTGCCGCAGCCAATGCGCAGCTTCCGTTCGATTTGCGCATTGCCAATCTGCTGCGCCTGTCCGACATGGCTCACAAGCACGCCGATGTCACGGCGGCGAACGCCTTCATCGATCAGGCCCAGGCGCAGTGCGCTGCGGCAAAGTGGCTTGTTGAAGACGAGCTTGTGCAGCTGTCGGCAATCGCCGGCGCGAAGGCGCGGGCGGGCAATGTCACGGGCGCGCGCAAGGATCTCGAGGCGGCTGTTGCCAAATTCGATTCCGCGCGCGGGGGCATCGTCGACATCTTTCGAGCGCAGGCTCTGCGGCCAATCGCGGAGGCGTACGCGTTGCTTGGTGATGGCGCCATGGCGCGAGCGGTGTATGGGCGCGCGCTGACCGACGGAGCGAGCAATGCCAATGCCCGTCCGCGCGCCGACGATCTGGTGCTGACCTCCATATCAATGTCGCGCATGCGCATTGAGCCCGATGCCGCGATGGACGCGCAGATGCGCGCGATCCGCGATGGCCTCGTTCAGCCTTGGTAAAGGCGCGGCGTCTTCACACAATCCAAACAGTGTTCGAACCCAATGTGAGTGCCATCTTCGCAAATGGCACTTTCGCGGCCATTAGGCTGCCCGCCTTGACATCGCATCCGAGCAAATCCATGACACCAATCAATCATCCACTGCGCCTCGGCGCAACGGTCGTTCTGGCGATCGGCATTCCCTGCGTCGCTCTCGCGCCCGCACAAGACGGTGCAACGCCTGGGCAGAATCCGGTCCAATCGCGCGAGGTTGTTCCCGAGTCGAATAGCGAGCCGACGCTCGCGGAAAGTCGACTCACGATGGGCAAATGGATCGAAACCCAGCAGCTCATTGGGCGCGAGCGCAATGAATGGTCGCAGGGCAAGGAGATCCTCAAGGGTCGCGTTGAACTCATCGGCAAAGAGGTCGCTTCCCTTCAAGAAAAGATTGGGCAGTCCGAGTCGAGCGTTGCCGAATCGGGCAAGACCTTCGCCGGTTTGGTGGAGCAGCGCGAGGAACTCAAGGCGGCATCAGCGCAACTCGTCGCGTCGGTCACCCTCATGGAGGCCGAGGTCAAGAAGATCGCGCCGATGATTCCCGATCCAGTGCGCGCCAAGCTCGCGCCGCTGTTCGCGCGTTTGCCTGAGGATCCGAGCACCACCAAGGTTTCGATCGCCGAGCGATTTCAGAATGTGCTCGGCATTCTCAACGAAGTCAACAAGGCCAACAGCGAGATCACGGTGAACTACGAAGTTCGCACGCTCGCCGACGGCACTTCGTCGGAGGTGCAGGCGATTTATGTCGGTCTCGCGCAGGCGTACTACATCAGCCCGCGTGGCGAGGCGGGTATCGGTCGACCAAGCGCCGATGGTTGGAAGTGGGAGTCGGCGAAGGCATCGGCCGACAAGATTCTGACCGTGCTTGAAATCATCCAAGGCAAGCAAACTCCGGCCTTCGTGCCGCTGCCGGTGAAAATCAAATGAACTGGACTCTTCGCACCATCTCATGCACCTTCTCATGCACCTTCTCATGCGCTTTCGCATGCGCAGCCTTCCTCTGCGTTCCCTGTCTCGGCCAAGCGCAGGCGCCCGCCAAGGGCGAGGTGATCTCCAAGGTTGCGCGCAGCGCCGATGAGCGGCTTGCCAAAGGCATCACCGAACTCAACGCTCTTCGCGAGCAAGTCACCAACGAGAAGCTTCCGCTCTCGCAGCAACTGACTGGTCTTGAGGAGCAGGTCACCGGACTTCGCAAGGAGAGCGATCGCGTGTCGCGTCTGATCGATGCGGGCGCGCTTGACATCGCGAGCATCAAGCAGGAGCTCAAGGCTCGACAAGACGAGCTGAGCTATGTCGGCAATTTGCTCGACGAATATGCGCGCACTTTCGAGACCAAGGTGAATCCCGTAGAGCTGCAGTATTGCGGCGCTGCAATTCTCGCGGCCAAGGAAGCCACTGAAAACAAGACGCTTTCGATGCCAGAGCGCTTTGGTCGCCAGACATCGTTTGTTGATGTCTCGATCAAGCGCGTCTTCGATGTCGTTGGCGGCACGCGATTCGCGGGCGTCGGCGTTGACATGCTTGGCACTGTTTCGCAGGGTCAGTTCGCCATGATCGGTCCGGTGGCGTTGTTCCGCGCCTCCAATGGTCTTGCTGGTCTTGCCGTTGCGCAGTCGGGCTCCGACAAGCCGCTCATTCGACCGCTCGAAGGCGAACTCGCATCGACCATCGGAACGCTGGTCGAGACCGGCGAAGGCACGCTCGCACTTGATCCATCGCGCGGTGGCGCGTTGAAGGCGCTGGTTCAGAAGACGAATCTCGTGCATCTCTTCATCAAGGGCGGCCCGATCATGTGGCCGATTCTGTTGTCGTCGATCCTCGCGCTTGCCGTCGTGCTTGAGCGGGTGTTCTTCCTGTTGAACGAGCAGCGCAAGCGCGATCGCAAGGCGCTGAATCGGTTCTTTGGCGCGGTTGAGAAGAAAGATCTCAACGCGGCAATCGCCATTTCCAATCAGTCGCAGGACTGCATCGTGACAACGCTCGGCTACGCGCTCGAGCATCGGGATCAGTCGCTTACCGACGCACTCGCCTACGCCCAAGCGCGCGCTTTGAAGCGATTTCGCCGCGGAATCGCCGTGCTCGACACCGTCATTACCCTCGCGCCGCTCCTGGGTCTTCTCGGAACGGTCACGGGCATGATGGGTTCGTTCTCCGTCATCGGCGGCGACTTGAGTT
>Ga0209086_10002193_pt1 | contig 15400 bp, 14 predicted proteins | sample M_130207_XF_Meta_FD_187312 | JGI IMG/M metagenome (GOLD analysis project Ga0209086, IMG submission 187312) | Freshwater microbial communities from Lake Montjoie, Canada to study carbon cycling - M_130207_XF_MetaG (SPAdes) (version 2) | ecosystem: Environmental > Aquatic > Freshwater > Lake... | reverse complement strand
TATTGTAAATCTTCAACATGTGTTGCCATGTAAATATTGTAGAATGAATTTAACAAATAACTTTAAGAAGAAACCGTTGAAAATGTGTCATATGGCTAGTAGGGATACCTTCTCGCGTTATATTTATGAGCTTCATGAAACCGTGAATAAGATGTTGCATAAAAAATCTCATTTAACGTATTGCGATGTGAGAGAAAGATATGAACATTTTCGGTCGCGTTGCACGGAAGAAAAACCAAAAGTGTTTACGTTTAAAAAGACGACGACCAGAAGGAAGAAGGAGAAGGGGTGCACAGAGCCGCTGTATGGAAAGAAGTCGAAATGCGTCATTAGTATTGTCCCTCAAGAAGACAAAAGCGCAACCTTTCAAATGGATAAAAAGTGTATCAAGACGAGAGAATAAAGTCACGTTTCACTACGTAGTGAAAGGTGGATTACATTCCAAAAGTGCTAAAATCATTTAATATTGGTTGGGGTAAGTATTGATTATCTATTGCACTGTAGTTAGGGACCTTTTTGCATTCAAACGATGGTTCAGCGCACCTTCCACATGGTTCACATGGGGGACACTTGTCTTCTTTATTAGGGTCATTCGAGTATGACGATATTGTAGGGCAAACTGGACAGATGGGTGGAACAACTTGCGATTTCAAAATATATAAATCTTCGTGTCCAGGTGGGATTTGGCTGGCAGGAATTCCAGGAGGCAATGAATCGTAGTAAGCGGTATTACTTGTGGTTCCTGCAACGGTATTTCCATTGGGTCCTTGAGCATAATAAGCAGTGTTGCCTTGAGGACCGGTGACTGCACCTGCTGAACCGCCATAAGGACCGTAATATTGGCTACTTGAAGTACTATTAGTAGGATAATATTGACTGCTTGAACTTGTATTCGTAGTTCCTGCAACGGTATTTCCATTGGGTCCTTGAGCATAATAAGCAGTGTTGCCTTGAGGACCGGTGACTGCACCTGCTGAACCACCATAAGGACCGTAATATTGACTGCTTGAAGTACTATTAGCAGGATAATATTGACTGCTTGAACTGGTATTACTTGTGGTTCCTGCAACGGTATTTCCATTGGGTCCTTGAGCATAGTAAGCAGTGTTTCCTTGTGGTCCAGTGACTGCACCAGCGGAACCACCATAAGCGCCTTGATAGGTATCTACATGGTATCCAGTGCTGCCGTAATATTGACTGGATGAGGTATTATCAGGGTTGTAATAACTACCAGATTGGGTAAAGGTATAGGAACCATTTGGTGTTTGAACATTAATCGCTTGCTGTCCGTTACTCGCACTCGCTACCGTAGCGGTTGAACCATTTGGACCATAATAAGTAGTAGCAGTTCCGTAGTTTCCATAATAGTTGGTATAACTTTCGGTTGTGGTAGATGTTGTTCCTGTGGTAGATGTTGGTACTGTGGTAGATGTTGTTCCTGTGGTAGATGTTGGTACTGTGGTAGATGTTGTTCCTGTGGTAGATGTTGTTCCTGTGGTAGATGTTGTTCCTGTGGTAGATGAAGGTGGTGGCGGTGGAGGTTGGACCGTAAACGTCATTGGTTGTTGACCATTTGCTAATGTTACTTGTAAACTTTGTGTTCCATCACTATTGGTTTTAACAACAACAGACCCTCCATTTTGTCCATAAAATGTGGTGCCACTTGCTAATTGAGTCGAAGAGCCGCTATAATGATTATAATTATCATAATTTACTGGAGAACTCGTAGAAGCACCATTGGTAGATGAACCACTGGTAGATGTCTCATTATTCGCTGGTTGATTGATGGTAAATGATCCTGAGAAGTCCGTAGTAAACCCTTCATTGCCACATTTACCTCCTAAAAAGGAACATAAAAGTAGACCTAATAATAAAATTAAGAAAACAAATAATGCTTCAGTATTCATTGTATAATTTATATTGTGAAAAAAGTTTGCAATTATATATTATATTTAAAATTGAATGAATAATAACGTGCTACACTATTTTATATCAAAATATGAAAACAGACTACGAATGTGGAGAGATTATAGATGATTCTGATGAAGAATATGTCCTTTTGCCAAAAATAAAAACCAGAAAACCCAGAGTACCTGAACCTATATTAAAAAAATGTTACAATAAAGATGAAAATGTATATGAAATTGGGGTGGATGAAGTGGGTAGAGGCCCCTTGTTTGGCAGAGTTTATACCGCTGCGGTAATTTTACCTAAAGATGACAGTTTTGATTGTTCAAAAGTAAAAGATAGTAAAAAATTTCATTCAAAAAAGAAAATAGAAGAAGCAGCGAAATATATAAAAGAAAATGCTTTGGCTTGGTATATCAGTTATGAAGATGAAAAAACGATTGACGAAATTAATATTTTACAAGCAACCCAAACGTCCATGCATACCTCCATATTAGAGGTTGTAAAGCAATACAAAAAAGTTCTTAAAGACAAGGGAAAAGAGGAGAAAATCGATTATTCGTTTAGTCTATTAATTGACGGTAATTATTTTAAACCAATTTCTTATTTAAATAAGAAAACAAACAAAATAGAGACTATACCACACGTAACAGTTGAAGGTGGAGATAACAAATATGCTTCTATTGCAGCAGCATCTATCTTGGCAAAAGTAGAAAGGGATAAATATATAGACGAATTGTGTCAGCAAAACCCTACATTAGTGGAACATTATGGAATTGATTCTAACAAAGGGTATGGTGCAAAACGGCATTTAGACGGAATCAAAGAACACGGCATAACAATATGGCACCGCAGAAGTTTTGGTATTTGTAAAAATTATGTGTAACAAATAAAATTGATAATAAAATTATTTTTACTTGTATATTAAACTTAGAAACAAAGGACTTATTAATATGCGCGTTTTAGTTTTTGATACGGAGACCAGTGGACTTCCAGAATCAAAAATAATTAGCCCGGATACATTACATTTATGGCCACACATTGTTCAATTTAGTTATGTAATTTATGATACAGAATTAAATGAAATTACCGTATCAAGCGACGATATTATAAAAGTTGGTGACAATGTTGTTATAAGCAGTGAATCTATCAATTTTCATGGAATTACTCATGATATATCTAAAATAAAAGGAAAAAATTTAAATAAAGTATTGGATGTGTTTTGCAATCATTTAAAAACAGCGGATATATTAGTAGGACATAATATAATATTCGATATTCTAATGGTCAAGGTTGAATTGTTACGATTCATTTATGATACTATTGCTGAAGAACATCAAATTAAAAATTATAAAAATAATTTACATTTCATCACAAATTTCACGAATATATATTGCACCATGCAAAACACAATAGAATTATGTAGTATTAAGAAAATTGACAAATATGGTAAAGAATATAACAAATACCCCAAATTGAGTGAATTGCACCAGACATTATTTCATACGATTCCGAATGATTTGCACAATTCGTTTATTGATATTTTAGTGACGTTGCGTTGTTTTATGAAGTTGAAATATGATGTAGATTTGAATAAAACATGCGGTCAATTTATAGAGAAAACAAAACATAGTCAGCAATTCTAAAATCTATAAAAATTAAATAAATTTATACTGTGATAATCGTTATAAATTTATTTTTTTCAACGTCATCCTTAAGGGTTGGACACGTCATTCTTAATGTTTGGCTCCACGTTTCTACTACGTAGTGAAAAGTGTGTTTGGCTCCACCTTTCCTAAAGGTGGATATTAAGCAGAGCAACTCTCACATATTTCATCTCTTTCGCTGCTATCATCTTTTTTTTGTTCTGGCTCAATCGTAAATTGTTGTGCTTGATGTTTGGCCTTTCTACGCAAATAGTAAATCCCTGTCTTCAGCCCTTGTTTCCAAGAATAAAAATGCATAGAGGTCAATGAGTTATACGTTGGGTCTTCTAACCACAAATTCAAACTTTGACTCTGACAAATATACGCGCCTCTATCAACCGCCATATCGATTAAATGTTTCATAGGCATTTCCCAAACAATTTTGTATTTATTTCTAATCTCTTCTGATAACATCGATAATTGTTGGACAGAACCCTTATTTGCTATAATATTATTTTTAATTTGTTCGTTCCAAAGGCCAAGTTGAATGAGTTCCTTCATTAAATATTTATTTACCACCACAAATTCCCCTGCCAATGTGCGGCGACTATATAAATTACTTGTAATTGGTTCAAAACACTCATTGTATCCGAGAATTTGAGACGTAGATGCAGTGGGCATAGGCGCAATTAATAGCGAATTTCTTATTCCATGTTGAATAATTGACTCTTTCAAAAGGCTCCAATCATAACGGCCTGGTACTGGCTCTTTACCCCATAAATCAAATTGTAAAAGTCCTTGTGAAGCTGGTGAGCCGTCAAATGAACTATAGGGTCCGTCTTGTAGTGCCAATTCATTACTTTTTTCTAAAGCGGCGTGGTAAATAGTTTCAAAAATAAGTTTATTCACTTCCTTTGCTTCGTCTGAATGAAAGGACAAATTCATTAAAATAAATGTATCGGCTAATCCTTGTACACCAATACCAATAGGACGGTGTCTAAAATTACTTGTTTTCGTTTTTTCAGTAGGATAAAAATTAATATCAATGACGCGATTTAAATTATTGGTTACCACTTTGGTCACGTAATGCAGTTTCTCGTAATCAAATTCTTTGGTGGCTTCATTTACAAAAGCAGGTAGTGCAATACTGGCCAAATTACAAACAGCCGTCTCTTTATCGTCTGAGTACTGCACAATTTCGGTGCATTGTCCAGTGATTATTCCATTAAAAATCCCCATATGTTTTTTGGGTTCATTGAAACAATAAGTATCATCCATACGATTATTATTTTCAACCTTTAATATTTTAATGAATTGTTTTGCATTTCTAGCTGGTTTATTACCACTCATTTTTAGTCTTTTTGGAGAAAAACCCAACTGTATCAAATCATATAAATCAAAAGAGGTTATTAATAAACGGTAAATAGGTTTAACATTAAAATATTTATGACCACCTTTACCATCTGGTAAATAGCTTTTTTCTCGATTTTGCGATAATTTAATTTTTGGATTTATTCCGCAAGTTTGTAGTAGTAATTTAACGTTTTGTAAAAACTCGTAATTTATTGACGATACTTGTAATTGTTCATTTTCACCGTTTTTGCAAATAGAACCATCTGCGTCACAATAACCAGCAAACCAATCTAGTTTATCTTTTATCGAACAATTATGTGAAGGTGTTTCAAATTTTTCGGCAATATCAAGTGGTAAATTTAACACATATCGGCCAGTGTTTTCAGTATATGTTCTGTAATTCATATGTGACAGTAATGCCTTTTTATCTCCATATAAATAACTCATAGGTTTTTTGCAATAAGACTTTGCTTGGCAAGGTATTCCATCTTCTAAATCCACATTATTATTTAATAAATAATCTTCTGTTTCATAATCTATATGTCGTTTACAAAAGAAATGGCCGTTTAATGCTTTAAATTTACACGGGGATTCTTGATTTTCACTAATATTCCCATATGTACCATCGCCGCAAAAAAACCCATGTGTATAAGGATGTAAAAATGTATCGCACCCATCGACGCAAGGATAATCACATTTAATTAATTTGTCGTCAGGACGTAAATCTTTTGCTTCGACCATTTTAACTGAATTTTCTGAATACGTTTCCTGAATATAAAATTTATGATATGGAGTGCAACTTAGTTTTGACCCATCGTCTGTGTATACATCAATTAATTCTTGGTCTTCGCCTGTTTTTACAATTTCAACAGTTGAAAACTCTTCTCCATTCCAAACGTCTACTGTTTGACCAACCATATCTTGTATTGCGATATGTCCAGTTTTGGTAAGAACTAGCGTTTCAGGGGCAACACATAAATTTGAACTTTTAATAGTTCCGATGTTTTTTTGGTTCGATTTTTCATTGCAAGCATCTTTATATAAAAGATAAGGTGTACCTGTTTCCATTTGAGCGTCCAAAATTTTAAACCATAAATCGCGCGCATTTACTGTTTTTCTTGCTTTACCATCGCGTTCATATTGCTCATAAAGGTCTTTAAATTTGTCACCATAATTGTCAGACAGTCCAGGACATTCGTGCGGACAAAATAGTTCCCATTTAGCGTTATTCTTTACACGTTCCATAAAAAGGTCTGGAAGCCATAAAGCGTAAAAAAGGTCGCGCCCTTTTAATTCTTCGTCTCCGTGGTTCTTCTTCATTTCTAAAAAGTCTTCCACGTCTGCATGCCAAGGTTCCAAATAAATAGCAAACGAACCATTACGTTTTCCAGATTGATTTACATAACGCGCGGTGCTATTATACACACGAAGCATAGGAACGATACCATCCGTTTTACCGTTGGTCCCTTGAATATGCGAATCTTTTGCTCGAATATTGTGAATATGCAGACCTATTCCACCAGAATATTTCGATATTTGTGCGCAATCCTTTAAAGTATTATATATACCTTCGATACTATCGTCTTCCATAGCAATCAAATAGCAACTAGATAATTGCGGTCTAGGCGTTCCTGCATTAAAAAGGGTGGGAGTCGCATGTGTAAAGAATTTTTGCGACATTAAGTCGTAGGTTTCCTTTACGAAAGTTAACATCTCTTGTGGTTTGTTTGCATGTAAATTGCCATGAATACCTACCGCAACGCGCATCCACATATGCTGAGGGCGTTCAACAATTTTATTATTAATTTTAAACAAATATGCGCGCTCTAATGTTTTAAATCCAAAATAATCAATATAATAGTCTCTATTATGGTCAATCATTGCATTCAGCTTTTCTGCGTAGCGATTGGTAAATTCCCATAATTCTTGGGATACCAGTGGTTTATTCTCGCCTTTATAATTTGTAAAATTATATAAATCCCTCATAACATTAGAGAAATTGTTATCCGTATTTTTTTGGTGATTTGAAATAATAATACGTGCGGATAATATGGAATAATCTGGATGGTTTGCCGAAAGTGCGGCGCATTGTTCGGCGGCTAATTCGTCTATTTTTGCAGTAGGTATTTTATCGTATAACTGGTCAATCACCTTCATTACAAGGGAAGAATAATTAATATGTATATTTGCTTCCTGACCCAGTTTTTTTACGCGTTCTAATATTTTATCAAATGCCACATCCTGCAATTCACCATCACGTTTCGTTACACGCATTTCTGTAGAAGTTTCCATTATTATATAACTTTGTTTCTTATGTTTAAACCTGTTTTATTTAAAATATGCAAAAATGTTATATTCAAAATATGCAAAAATGTTATATTCAAAATATGCAAAAATATTATATAAAATATAATATATATGAATCAAATTGTATTTTTATCACTTATTTTAGTATTAGCTATAGGATTACCATTATTTTTTAAAATTTCAGAATCATTTAAGAAAATAGAAAATTTTTCAAATTATACTTTAGATAATGCAAATGGTAATTATCCAGCAGCTCAAACGGAAGTATTAGTGCAAGACATTTATCCTGCCATTGGTAAAAATGCGATTTCAGATAATGATGCAAGTGACATATGGTGGCAATATCCAATATTCGAATTAGGTTCTTATAAACAAATCACAAATAATATTAGATATCCAGATACACCCGATGAAGGAACATGTATGCCTGCTTCCATGTGTGGTGCTTTATATCATATGAGATTCCTAAAAACTAACTATGTAGAGCCATTACCACAAGTCAACCCAGAATGCGGAACACGTGTAGGTTATTTCGATACCAGTGTCAATTTACTACCATTTAGAACCAATATGCAAAATATATTATACTAGGCAAAGCGAAGCGACGGATAAAAGCGAAGCGACGGATAAAAGCGAAGCGACGGATAAAAGCGAAGCGACGGATAAAAGCGAAGCGACGGATAAAAGCGAACTTGTATTCTTGCATATTCCATTTTTCTTTTTACTCGACGTAACGAATAAATAAAATTATATATATATATATATATATATATATATATAATGGAGGACAACAGTATTCAAATTTTTATTGTATTTCATAAAAAGATTTTTGATGAATGTTATGAAAATATACCACACGATATTCTTTATAAATATTTTACATTTTTTGCAGTGAATAAAAATATAGAAAAACACTACACACAAAATAAATATAAAATTATTAATGAATGGGAATTACCTATTTATGATAAAACATTTCAAGAGAGGGGGTATAACGAAAATTCAGCAATATACCATGTATACACTAATAATTTACATAAAGATTACAAATATATAGGTTTTTTTCAATATGATATGAAATTTAATGATAATATAATAGAGTTTTTTAAAAAAAATATAACTCAAACACCAACCTTATTTAGTGTTGGTTGCCATGATTTTAATTTTTGTAGTTATAGAACATGGAATGAGCCCAATACACTTAATTATATAATTAAAGATTATGAAAGTTTTTATAAAAAATCATTCAATAGGGATTATCAATATCCATTGTATAATAGTTATATTATTTCAAATGAAATTTATGAAAAAATAATGCAATGGATTATTCAATTATACGACAAAATATATCCTTGGTGTATTAAAAGACCTAATCGTTCTCATTTTGGTCATATTGGAGGAATATATGAAAGAATTATGGCTTATGCCATCGGAGAAGAAAATTTACAAAATATAAATCTAAATATATCACATGACCATAAATATAAAAAATTATCATATTAAAATAACATCGAAGTTAGAACGAGTAAAATACCCGTTGCTATAAATTCTCATTACCCGCTAGTGTCTACCTTAATTATATTTGTAAATTTAAGTAGACAACCTTGCTCTTTTTCAATGAAAGGTTTCAACGCGTCTTTCCTCTGTTTTTTTGCAGGTGCTCTGTGTTCGTAACCTGATACTCTTTCTTCTTCGATTATTTTCCATACTTTTTCCAATTGACCAACATTATTTTTAAACCATTCTTTATTTCTCAACACCAGTACACAACTGAGTTTCTCAAGCTTCCAATAAATAAATTTTAAAAAGGTATAATTATATGGTGCGGACTCGTATTTTTCCAATTCTGTTTCCTCCCATAGTTTAATATCTTGTTCACTTGTTATATCAAGCGGTTTATATTTATAAAATGGTTTACCTTCTTTGGTATGAAAATATAATATAATTCCTTTTGTTTTGTTATCTAAAGAAATACACAATTCTTGTTTCAAATCCTGATTTCGCGTATCATTCATAAATGATTGTTCATCTGGATATTCGGTAAATTTCGTTTCTAGAAAGTCACATTCATCCAAATCACACACTTCCATTTGCAATTGCATTTGTATCCAATATTCTTTCTTTGGAATACCATTGATATCACGACTTACTACATTTTTAATTTCCAGCATGCGCCCATAACGTTCTGATTCTTTATTCACGATAATACCATCAGGCGATGCGCCTATAAATTTATAGTTAGGGTGTTGAATGCAGCCGAAATCCTCCACTTTTGTTTTAAAATCGTCTTCATACATCATTACTGTTAATGGCTCGTATTTTTGCCCCCAATGTAACGGCGTATTTGTATTTACCATTTTAATATCTTCTTCGTCATTTACAACTTTTAATGGTTGACATTTTTCGTAAATTAATTGGTTGATTGCTAGTTGTGATTCAAATGCTTTCCAGGCGTTACTCGCTGTTATTAAATTCCATCGAAATTGATACCATGCGTCGGTTCTTTGAACAGGTTGAGGAATATTCCTTAACGCTTGTATTTTATTTTCAATCATAGATAGTTCTGTATCGTCATATTTAATTTCTATTGTTTGATATTTGAGTTTATCTATAGAATCGTTACTGCATCTATCAGGATAAAAAACGGTAATGAAAAGTTGAAACGCATCTTCCAATAGTTCATCCATATCATCTTGAATATCGTCACTGTTTATCCATATTGCGCTTTCAATATAATCTTCTATTTGAATATAGAACAACTCCTTTATTTCTTCTAGTAAAATATCATGAAAATCAGGTTCAGAAATAACGTGCGGATTACATGATATATATTCATCCATCAAATATAAGGCTGTTTCCACCAATTCAACCGCATACTCTTCGGTAAATATATATGGATGGTCTTCAAAATCTAGTAGATTGGTAATGTCTTCCAAATCTTCTAAATCAGATAGCAACATTGTTTATTAATATAACTATATATAATAGACCTATGTGTTTAATATTATTACCATAATAATATCAAATTGTATAAAATTGTATCAAATTATATTTCGTTATCAGTATCGGAATCATTCATTGTTTCGGCTTGATTTATTACTTTATTTTTAATGCTTCCGTGACTCTTTTTAGGAGCCAATGATTTTAGAGTGGATATTCTTTTATCTACATTTTTTAATGTGAAGTGTTTTTTGGATTTAGTGTATAATAATGCCGGAATGTCTTTCACAATACCATTCACTTTATCATAAACAACATCCTTCACTCTTGATAATTTTTTTTTGTCAAGACTATCTTTTAAAAATACAGTTAATAGCGTGGCTTCATCTTGCTCTAAGGTTTTGTCCTTACAATATGTTTCTGCAAATTCTAATAGTTTTTTAGTCTTGATTGTTTTATTTAATTTACACCAAGGTTCATTACTATTATTTTTTTTCTCATCTTCCAGAAATTTTTCCAGGTTAGAAAGGTCGTTTGATGATTTTGTTTCGTGTAATGGAGCACCTTTTAATAACATTGTTTTATATTTAATATTTTTAAGCTCTTGACATTCATCAACTTCTATCATATTTACTTCCATTTATATATGAATATATAAAGTTAAGTTTAACTCAATTTCACAAAATATATATATATTATGGAACTTTTATGTAGGTTTACAAAATATACAGTTAAATAGTAAATTTAACTATATGTATATTGTATATGGACGATTATTCAAAAAAGATAAATATAACAGGCACGAACAACAAATATAAAATGAAACACTTAGCAAATGCAGGACAAGAAAAAAATGTAAAAAAGAGGGTGTCAACGGATAAGTGGAGTTTCGCGGTCGAACATTACGCTTATGAAAATCAAATGAAAATGATAATAGACATTTCAAACAATCACTTAGATTCTCTCGACAATGTATCAAAAATTGCTGTACAAGAAATAAATAAAAAAATATCGAGTTATAAACAACAGGATAAATTGAAAAAAACAATGTGTGAAGAAGAATTTATAACATTTGAATCTATAATACATAAAATGATAGAATGTGAGTTGAAATGTAGATATTGCAAATCAGAAATGAATGTGTTATATGATATTTCGAGAGAAATGAAACAATGGTCGGTGGATAGGTTTGATAACGATAAAGGACATAATATTACTAATTATCATTTGGCATGTTTAGAATGTAATTTAAAAAGAAGAAGAAGAACGGACGAAAAATTTTTATTTACCAAACAACTAAATATCATAAAACAAGATTACACCGACTGAAAAGAACAAAAGAACAAAAGAACAAAAATAAGTTTATTCATAATATTTTTAACATAGTCTATTATTATTGCTATGGAATGGAAATGGACAAAAGGAGAACCATATGAAAGGTCTAGAAGATTAAAACACGTACAAGAATTAGAGAATAAACAATTTAGCAAAGATATGGATTCATCAGCATACACATCGTCTTTAAACTACGATGAAAATACGTGGGAAATATTGAATCAAACCATCGCAAATCCAGGCTTTAAAGTTTCAAACAAGAGGGAAGAATTAGATACAAAAATATCTGATAGAGATATGGTTCAACAAATAGGATTTAACCCGTTTTTAGGTGAAACGAATTATGTAAATGACGTATCCATTAGAGACCAATTTTTGAAACCAATGAATACTACACAGGGGTCAACCAGAGCAAGTGCAAATGTAGGTGAATAAATAATTTATATATTATAAACTATTTATACTGTTTATGCTAATGATTTAGAACACATTGTGTATAATAATCTATTCACAAAATATGCCATAAATGAATTAAACAATAATAAAACACCGCTTACAAAAATTCTAAAATTTAATTTAGTATAATTTTTAAAGATGAATAATATTTCAACAAATATGGTAAACATTAAAACAAAGAAAAAAAGCACTGTAAAAATTTTAAAATAAACGCATGCTTCTTTTGTCAAAGGACCAAAAAATCTAGTCGTAAAATCTGACATTATATATATTATATAGGTTAAAAAGTTTTTATTAAAATAAATTATATAAACAAACAAAATAACAAAATAACAAATAGTGTATATAAATATTTATCATATAATCACTTAAAAAACTTTTTTAGTATTTAAACATAATGAGTGTTGCGGCTAATTATACTACACAAAATGAATTGTTGCTAAATAATTTAATGGATTTTTATAAAAATGAAAATTATTTAACTAGGATGCTTAAAATAATTACTGGAGAATCAAAAATTTCACTCCGTATTGTAGATTGGTTTGCGACGAATTATGCCAAAAAAAACTACACACTGTATCCAATTTCTACAACAAATGGTGACACCATAAGATTTAAAGTATATTTCGATTACAAGCTCAAATTGAAAGCATACAGCAAAAAAAGATTCGACCCGTTTTGCCGCTGGGATAGGATAAGCATTCCGTATAAGAATGGAACAAGTATTGAGACCACAATCGGACAATTGAATTTTTTTAAATGGGGCCTTGAAAATAAGGTGATTGATTATATCGAAGAAAATTATGAAACCATCGAAAAGGACATGAATAATCGTAACAGTACTTCCAAAAGAAAGGAAACCGTTGTAGACAATTCCAAGACGCGAAAAAAGAGGGAAGAATTATCTATTTCCGCTACAAAAAGCATCAAAAAAGAAGAGGTCGAAATCGTGGTCCAGTTTCATTAGGCGGTTGCTTTTGGTTGTTAAAAACTAAACCATTTTATAAATAATAACTTAAAGACACATATTATTTATATGTATATGGAAGAAATAGATATAGTTTCTTTAATTGAAAATAATCCTGTAACAAAGTTGTCAAAGGATTATAATGTAAAATTGCTTGTTAAAATAAAAGAAACTTTTTCTGATTTTGAACAACAGTTATTTTTATCCAGTTTTTATTGTTACTTAAACTGTGACCCACTAAACGATTTTGTGATTGATTTAGATAATATTTGGAAATGGTTAGGGTTCAGTCAAAAAGTAAATGCAAAAATGTTATTAGAAAAACAATTTGTTATTGATAAGCATTATACCAAATCGCTTTTGTCACAACAAAAGCAACAATCTCACTCAAAAGGAGGTCACAATAAAGAAATATTTATGTTGAATATAGATACGTTTAAAAAATTTTGTCTTAAAGCTGGAACAAAAAAAGCAGATGAAATCCACGATTACTATATGAAGTTAGAAAAAATTATTCAAAATATTTTGCATGAAGAGTGCAGTGATATAAAAATCCAATTAGAACAAAAAAATAAAGTAATCGAAAATCAAATCATACAATCTGAAAAAGAGAAGGAAAAATTAAAAGAAGATGTTCTTCTGGAGCAATTTCCGTTGAATACACAATGTATTTATATCGGATTAATTGATAATAAGACATTAGGAAAACCAAATAGTAAAATGTATCACGAAAGTTTAATTAAATTTGGTCAAAGTAATAATTTGACGGAGAGAGTAAAATGTCACAAGAACACCTACGATAATTTTAGATTATATGCGGCGTTTAAGGTAAAAAACAAAATAGAAATTGAAAATGCTATTAAAAAACACGCAGAATTAAAAAATAGGTTACGTTCCATAATAATAAATGATATTTGTTATAGAGAACTCATTGCACTTGATGACGAAAAATTCAAAATTGAAAAAGTGGAAGAATACATAAAAGATATCATTAAAGAGAATGAATATAATATTGAAAACTACAATTTATTACTCAAAAAAAATGATGAATTGCAAAATGAAATATATAAATTAAAGGATGAATTGGAAGAAAAGGATAAAATAATAAAAAATAGCAATACTAAAATTCAAAATTTAGAACACGATGTTACTGATGAAATAAAACTTAAAATTGCAAGCAATTATACAATATGTAAATACGGATATTACTTATATGCGTACCAATATGAAAACATGAGATTTATTTGCTCTATTTCACGGCAAAAAGATTTTAATTCATTGAATAATACATTAGCTGGGTTACATGCCACAGGAGAAATGAAATATTTTGTTAAAACGTCGTATCCACTGAGTGAAAAAATAATGATGTTTCTTTTGAAACAACACAGTATATGTTTAGGTAACAATAAATTTGAATCTTCCTTGGAACATGTGAAACAAATCATAGATATTACCGTTCAATTAGAAAAACTACTATGTGAAAATGCGAATGATTTATCCAAGTTACAAAATATTTTTAACAATGAAATACCAATAAACGCCGAAATTTGTAATCCAGAGGTTCCTATCGTAAGAAAATCGAAACGCTCTATTGACCAAATAAATAAAGACACTGGAGAAATTATTGCTACCTATGAAAGCATAGAAGCCGCTGGTAGAGCTCTAGGACTAACTACAGGAACGGCTATTGGAATTTCTGTCAGAGAAAAAAGGATTTGCCAAGGATTTCTATGGAGATATTCTGGTATTTCCAAAGAAGAACAATTTAACGAACAACCAGTCATTAAAATTTGCTGTAGCACTGGAGAGAAAAAATCATTTAAAACGATTGCGGATGCAGCGAGGGATTGTAACATATCCGCACCTGCACTAAGACAACGAATTATTACTCAAGTGCATACAAATAACCATCACTGGATTTTTCATAAAGAAGCCACTCATTATACTAGTTAAAAATGAATGTAACCATATATGTAGCATCACGTCATGCGTAGTTGTTATTCTCACGACCGTGTGTTAGGCCTTATATTTTCAACGAGTGCAATATACACGTCCCATCCTCTATTATCTCTTCTTTGTACCATTCGTTCCTCCGTACCAGCACCCATTCTACGTAAAGGAAGGTTCTGAGTACTACAAGAATACCTAAATGTCCATTCTGGTCCAGGTGAAGTTGAATTAGGTGTTGCTGTGTAATCGATTACACCAGTAACATTGTTTTCATCATTTCTATTGGTTGTTGACGCATAACCTCCTCTAGTATAACGTTTCTTATTTGTTTTTCTAGAACGTTTAGAACGTTTAGAACGTTTAGAACGTTTAGAACGTATAGTTCTTCTCCGCGTTTTACTATTTTTCATACCTATAATATTATGTAATATTATTTTATCACTAATTATGTCTATTTCTGTATATTTTGTTATTCTGTATATTTTGTTATTCTGTATATTTTGTTATTCTGTATATTTTGTTATTTCTGTATATTTGT
>Ga0209086_10002192_pt1 | contig 15402 bp, 10 predicted proteins | sample M_130207_XF_Meta_FD_187312 | JGI IMG/M metagenome (GOLD analysis project Ga0209086, IMG submission 187312) | Freshwater microbial communities from Lake Montjoie, Canada to study carbon cycling - M_130207_XF_MetaG (SPAdes) (version 2) | ecosystem: Environmental > Aquatic > Freshwater > Lake... | reverse complement strand
GCAGCTGTGCTTGCGCCGAAAGTGAAAACTCTGGTGCACTCTTATGCATTCGAGCAATAGTTTGGCCGACTATGTGCAGTTGTTCCATTGAAGGTTCGTCGCCGATCTCTTCCCCATCTAGCCATGCATATAGAACACAGTTTAGAAAACAACGACTCTGACTATGCTCTACCAGAGTTACAAATGAATCATTGAGGTTTGCAATTGGCACAGGAACATGAACACCAGGAACTCGGTGCAAATACTGTACCCACTCAATCTCGGCCAACACATTTTCAAAGGTTCTTGTTGAGTTTATATTGATCCTCAGAGCGAATTTTTCTACAGATTCTGTTGTTACGGCAAACGTTGCATTGAACTCATAGTTGACACATTCAATTTTTGAACCCACAACGCCATACGCCTCTAAAACTTGATGAGCAGTCTTTGTTAAAGAGAGGATCTGTTCTGATTGACTCAGCTCAAAGAAATCTCCCCGTTTTATCATTTCTCTACAATCTCACCGGTTACAGTATCTATTTTATTGTTTGTTATCGCTCTGAGATGCTCCTCAATAATTGACGCAATCTTTTCTCCGATTCCAGGTGTCGCCGCGATATCGACAAGTTTTGCCTTGCGTATTGCTGCAACCGAGCCAAACTTTTCAAGTAGTGCAGCACGTCGTGCCTGCCCAAGTTGTGGAACATCATCCAAGATTGATTCGAGCATAATCTTTGACCGCCGTGACCTATGGAAAGAGATAGCGAAACGGTGGGCCTCATCACGCACGCGTTGCAATAAGTAAAGCCCCTCACTCGCTCGTGGCAAGATAATTGGATCTGGCGATGCTGGCATCCACACCTCTTCCAACCGTTTTGCCAATCCACACAGAGCGATGTCAGTTATTCCGAGCTCAGCCAGCGCTCTCGCTGCTGCATTGACTTGAGGTGCTCCACCATCGACGACTATAAGTTGTGGTGGGTAGGAGAATTTACTCAGCTTTCCGCCAAACTCTGCCACTTCTGCTGCATCCACATTTCGATCATCGAGCAAGCGCTTGATTCGTCGTGAGATTACTTGGTGCATTGCTCGAGTGTCATCGAAGCCATCATCGGTATTGATGATGAATCGTCGATATTCGCTCTTTTTAGCCAGGCCATCTTCGAAGACCACCATTGATGCAACTACTGACGTTCCTGAGATATTGGAAATGTCGAAACATTCGATTCGCAATGGAGTGCGCTCTAAATTCAACGCCTCTTCGATCTCAATGAGTGCTCTGCCGCTCACTGCAGCATCTGTGGAACGCTTGCTCAAGAATTGAATTAGTGAGTATTGAGCATTGCGTTTGACGGTTGTAAGAATCTCAACTTTTTCACCTCGGAGTGGAACTTTCAGAGCCACAGGCCCACCGCGACGATTGGATAACCATCCTTCGAGAGCCTTTGAATCTTGAGGAAGTTCGTTGACTAAGATCTCGGCTGGGATCTCATCGGCGGCGCTCTGGCTATATATTGAGGAGAAGAGCGCACCCATCTCATCTTCGCCCTCGAGGGATTTACTCTGATCAACAATCCACGATCGTGATCCTTTTATCGAACCTCCTCGAATAATAAAGATAGAGCCGGCAGCATGGGCCCCATCTCGATGGATGGCCACAATATCTGCCGTTAAAGATTCAGGGAGTGCGGCATCGGTTGACTCCTGGGCACGCTCAATTGCTGCAATAGAGTCTCTGATCTTGCTCGCTCTTTCGAACTCTTCACGCGATGAAGCGAGCTCCATTTCTGTGCGTAGAGTTGGAACCATATCTGCATTGCCGTTGGCCATGAAGGCTACCAATCGATTTGATAACTCCTTATGATCCTCTTTGCTGACCCAATTGACGCATGGTGCGGCGCATTTTCCAATATCGCCAAGCAAACATTGACGTTTGCTGCTCTGTGCCCGTTTAAAGTTGCCGCTAGTGCATGAGCGAATTGGAAATACCTTCAAAATAACATCAAAGGTATTGCGTAGCGCCCAAGTGTGTGTAAATGGCCCGAAGTAGGTAATCCCTGGACGCTTGGATTTGCGGGTGATAAAAATTCTCGGAAACTCTTCATTGTTTGTTACTGCCAAATATGGATAAGACTTGTCATCTTTGAACTGGACGTTGTAATACGGGTTGTACTGCTTTATCCAGGAGAACTCTAACTGTAGAGCTTCAACCTCAGTTGCGACTATGGTCCAATCAACGCGGACAGCCTCGCGAACCATACGATCAGTCTTTGTCGCCAGATTCGACTGAAAATAACTTCCAAGTCGATTTTTAAGATTCTTAGCTTTACCAACATAAATGACTGAATCTTCCCCATTATAAAAACGATAAACACCAGGGTGCTCCGGGATATTACTCGGCCTATAACTCTGTGGATCTGTCATCGCCTTACTTCTTTGCTATAGCTTTTCGGTTAGTCGCTAACATCGGTGCTAAGTACTGACCTGTATAACTAGCCTTAACTTTTGCCACATCTTCAGGGGTTCCCTGTGCGACAACTAAGCCTCCTCGGAAGCCGCCTTCTGGCCCCATATCAATTACCCAGTCAGAGCATTTGATGACATCAAGATTGTGTTCAATTACTACAACAGTGTTCCCGGTATCGACCAAACGATTGAGAACTATCAAAAGCTTGCTCACATCTTCAAAGTGCAGACCGGTCGTAGGTTCATCAAGCACATATATGGTTCGACCGGTTGACCGGCGCTGTAGCTCTGTAGCTAATTTTACACGTTGAGCCTCACCCCCAGACAACGTAGGAGCGGATTGACCTAACCTCACATAGCCCAGTCCGACATCATTGAGGGTCTTCAAAAAACGAGCGATAGTTGGCACTGACTCGAAGAAAGAGTTCGCCTCTTCAATCGGCATGTTGAGAACATCAGCGATTGTCTTGCCTTTGTAATGAACCTCTAAGGTTTCTCGGTTATAGCGTGCGCCATGGCAGACTTCGCAGGGTACATACACATCGGGTAAAAAGTTCATCTCGATTGTTATCGTGCCATCACCTGAACAGTTTTCACATCGCCCACCCTTTACGTTAAATGAGAATCGTCCCTGCTGATAGCCGCGGATTTTAGCCTCAGTAGTCTCGGAGAACAGTGCACGAACTTTGTCAAAGAGGCCGGTGTACGTTGCGGGATTTGATCGCGGGGTTCGACCAATCGGTGATTGATCAACGTGAACAACCTTATCGAGCAGTTCTATTCCAGCAACGCTTCTATGACGACCTGGAACTAAACGCGCGCCATTTAATTTATTTGCAAGGGTTGTATATAAAATATCATTAACTAGAGTGGATTTTCCCGAGCCACTAACGCCAGTAACGGATACAAATACACCAAGCGGTACTTTCACATCGATATCCTGAAGATTATTCTCTCGAGCTCCTTTTACCGTTAAAACGCGTTTCAAATCAACTGGACGACGAGTTGTTGGTATCGCAATAGATTTCCGACCTGAAAGATAAGCACCAGTGATTGACTCTTTTGAGGCGATCAAATCCTCATAGCTCCCAGAGACAACGACATGTCCGCCGTGCTCGCCAGCACCTGGTCCAATATCGACGACCCAGTCGGCAGTGCGAATCGTCTCTTCATCATGTTCGACCACGATTAAAGTATTTCCAAGATCGCGTAAATGGGTAAGAGTTTCAATTAAGCGACGATTATCTCGCTGATGTAACCCAATGCTTGGTTCATCTAGAACATAGAGAACACCTACTAGACCGCTGCCGATCTGAGTTGCAAGTCGGATTCTCTGAGCTTCCCCGCCCGAGAGCGTCGCAGCTGGGCGTGCCAAAGATAGGTAGTCCAAGCCAACGTCCAGAAGAAAGCCAAGACGTGCATGAACCTCTTTCATCACGCGCTCAGCGATCTGAGCCTCTCTCTTTGTCAGTTTTATGCTTTTAAGAAACTCGGCACATTCAGAAATTGAGAGATCGGTGATTTCGGAGATATTTTTATTTCCTATAGTTACCGCTAATACTTCTGGTTTTAAACGCGCGCCAGAGCAGATATGACATGGAATCTGGCGCATGTAGGCCTCGTACTTATCACGGCTGTAATCACTATCGGTTTCACTGTGACGACGATGAATGAATGGAACAACACCTTCAAATCCAGTTGTGTAATTCTTAGTGCCGTATCGTCCCTTGTACTTCATCTTAATCTCATACTCGTATCCATTTAATATCGCCTCTCGAACTTTTATAGAGAGTTTTTTCCATGGCGTATCGAGTGAATAAGGGAGATCTTTAGCTAAGGCCTCTAGAAGCCGGATAAAGTAGTCTGATGATTGTCCACCTGACCAAGGTGCTATAGCGCCATCATTGATTGAGATTGAATCATCCGGAATTATTAGATCTTCATCCACCTCTAACTTTGTACCGATGCCCGAACACTCAGGACATGCACCAAATGGAGAGTTGAATGAGAATGAGCGCGGCTCTAACTCTTCAAAGGATAAGTTGCACTCGTGACAGGCAAGATGCTCGCTGAATGTCCGCTCCTTATCAGCCGATTTTGAATCTACAAAATCTAAGATAACGATGCCCGATGCCAAGCGCAGAGCAGTTTCAATGGAATCAGTCAGCCGTGTTTTGCTCTCAGCCTTTGCGGTTAAGCGATCAACGACGACTTCAATAGTGTGTTTTTCCTGTTTTTTTAACTTTGGAACCTCTGTTAGTGCAACTACTACGCCATCTACGCGAGCACGTGAGTACCCTTGCGTTATGAGCTCTGCAAAGAGATCGACAAACTCTCCTTTTCGCGCACGTACAACTGGTGCTAATACTTGAAACTTTGTCGATGGTGGCATTGTCAGAATTTGATCGACTATCTGTTGTGGCGATTGACGTGAAACTGCCTTGCCGCACGTAGGACAGTGTGGACGTCCAGCTCGAGCAAAGAGCAATCGCAGATAATCATAAACTTCAGTGATTGTTCCAACTGTCGATCGGGGGTTGCGATTGGTAGATTTCTGATCAATTGAAACCGCTGGCGATAATCCTTCAATAAAATCAACATCTGGCTTATCCATCTGTCCCAAAAACTGGCGAGCATATGCTGACAGGGATTCCACGTAACGGCGCTGGCCTTCAGCAAAAATGGTATCGAAGGCAAGTGATGATTTTCCAGAGCCCGATAATCCAGTGAAGACGATGAGAGCATTTCGAGGCAGTTCGATAGAGACGTCTTTGAGGTTGTGCTCACGTGCACCACGCACAACCAACTTATCGATACTCATTAAACCCCTGCCTCTTCCATAGATCGTAACTCGCGCTTTAAAATCTTAATCTCATCTCGCAACCGTGCCGCTACTTCAAATTGGAGCTCGGCAGCTGCGTTCTTCATCTGATCAGTGAGGGAGCCTATCAACGCCATTAAATCCTGTCGTGGCAAAGAAGAGGCTGTCTTGGAATAGATGCCCGGTGAAGTCGAACTCTTTTGATTGGCCTTCTTGCTAGTTGCTAGCAGCTCCTGTGTATCTTCGGATTCGCGGTTAATGAGGTCTGTGATGTCTGCAATCTTCTTACGAAGTGGCTGCGGATCTACGCCCCGTTCGAGGTTATAGGCGACCTGCTTTGCACGGCGACGATTAGTCTCGTCTATAGCCTTTGCCATTGAATCCGTTATGTTGTCGGCATACATGTGAACTTCTCCTGAAACATTTCGTGCCGCTCTTCCAATCGTTTGAATCAATGATGTCGCAGAACGTAGAAATCCCTCTTTATCGGCATCTAATATTGCAACCAAAGAGACTTCAGGAAGATCTAATCCTTCACGAAGTAGGTTTATCCCGATTAAGACGTCGTACTCTCCGGTGCGAAGTTCGCGTAGAAGCTCCACACGTCGCAAAGTATCAACTTCCGAGTGTAAGTAGCGAACCCTTACGCCTCTTTCCTGCATGTACTCTGTCAAATCTTCAGACATCTTCTTCGTTAAAGTGGTAACAAGTACACGCTCATTTTTTTCAACTCGAATACTTATCTCATGGAGTAAGTCATCAATCTGCCCTTTTATTGGTTTGATGATTATCTGTGGATCTACAAGGCCGGTGGGGCGAATCACCTGCTCAACTACATCTCTGTCAACTTTTGCCATCTCATACTTACCAGGTGTTGCAGATAGGTAGAGTTTCTGTCCAGTTCGTTCTAGGAACTCAGGGAATTTGAGTGGGCGATTATCTAACGCACTTGGTAGGCGGAAACCATGCTCGACAAGGGTTCGCTTTCTCGATGCATCACCTTCATACATTGCCCCTAGCTGGGGCACAGTAACGTGACTCTCATCGATGACGACCAGAAAATCCTCTGGAAAATAATCTAAAAGACAGTTGGGTGCCGAGCCGGCATCGCGACCGTCTAGATGTCGAGAGTAGTTTTCAATTCCACTACAAAAGCCAATCTGCTCCATCATCTCAACGTCAAAAGTAGTACGCATCCGAAGGCGCTGAGCTTCCAGTAACTTACCCTGTTTTTCAAAGAGATTGAGTTGGATCTGAAGCTCATCTTCAATCTCACCAATTGCACGCTTGATGGTTTCAGGGCCTGCAGCGTAATGTGTTGCAGGGAAAATATACATCTCAGTTTCGTCCCGGATGATTTCACCAGTGAGCGGATGGAGAGTAGAAATCTTCTCTATCTCATCTCCAAACATCTCGATACGAATCGCTAGCTCTTCATACATCGGAATTATTTCAATCGTATCCCCACGTACTCTAAAAGTGCCTCGCTCAAATGCAACATCATTTCGTTTGTACTGAACATCGACAAAGCGTCGGAGTAGGGCGTTTCGCTCAATTTCATCACCTACGCGCAATGTGACCATACGGTCGATGTACTCCTGAGGGGTGCCCAGGCCATAAATACAGGAAACTGTTGCAACGACAATAACATCGCGACGAGTTAACAAAGAGTTAGTTGCCGAGTGTCGAAGGCGTTCTACCTCATCGTTGACGCTGGAGTCTTTTTCAATAAAAGTATCTGTCTGGGGAACATAGGCTTCGGGCTGGTAGTAGTCATAGTACGAAACAAAGTACTCAACAGCATTATTAGGCAGTAATTCACGAAATTCATTTGCAAGTTGGGCAGCTAAAGTTTTATTCGGAGCTAACACCAAAGTGGGGCGCTGCAGTTTTTCAATCAACCAAGCCGTTGTTGCCGATTTTCCAGTTCCAGTTGCACCTAGAAGAACTACATCCTGCTCCCCTGCTTGAAAGCGTCGTGCAATCTCAGCAATTGCATCGGGTTGATCACCCGCTGGCACATAATCACTAATTACTTGAAATGGCTCGACCCGTCGCTGTAAATCTGATATCGGGCGCATTGGTAAATTCTAGTTAAAAGTTGGCTTTAAACCATCCCAAATATTTTCCACTTTTCGGAGTAAATCATCCTCGGTTCCATCGTTTTCAATGACAAAGTCTGCAATGGAGCTTCGCTCCTCACGAGTGGCTTGGGCGGCGATACGCGCTTGAATCTCAGAGATATGTAGGCCCCTAGATCGCAACCTTTCGATTCGAATCTCCGTCTTACTTTCCACCGTAATAACTACATCAAATCGCTCGGCCGCTTTCGTTTCAAAGAGAAGCGGTATTTCATAGACCAAAGTTTGATTACCGGTAAGGGCTGAAACCGCTGCTTCAAACTCGCTGCGCACCCATGGATGAATGATTCCTTCCAACGCAGCTTTCTTTTTAGGGTCTTTAAAAACTATTTCACCCAAAACTCGTCGGTCTATCTCGCCATCTTTCAAAATTGAATCACCGAATATTGTTACGACTTCATCGAAACCTGGTGAGCCTCGCTCAATGGCCGCACGCGCTAATTGATCGGCATCGATTACTAAAGCACCAAGCTCGGCAAAATACTGCGCTACCAGTGATTTACCGCTTCCAATTCCACCAGTTAAGGCAATGACGCGCATACAGTAAGGATAGTGCGGGAATAAGAAATCCCCGCAAGTGAAACGGATTTAACGAACCAAACCGTGAAACTGCGGGGATTTCTTATGAAACTCTATTCAGCGGCGACAACCTCTACGACGGCCACAAGCGCTCCATCTTCAGTGGCTTCAGGAACTGCAGCTGCATCAGCGGCCTTTGCTTCAGCCTTCTGTTTCTTATGCGCCATGAAACGCTCTTGAGCTTGAGTGTATTGACGCTCCCACTCTTCGCGCTGGGTCTCATGTCCTGGCTTCCACTCTTGAGTCTCTGAATCAAAGCCCTCCGGGTAGATGAAGTTTCCTTCAGCGTCATAACGAGCAGCCATTCCGTACTGTGTTGGATCAAATGCTTCGATCTCAATCTCTGTACCCTCATTAGCCTGCTTCAATGAGAGAGAGATACGGCGACGCTCGAGATCGATATCGATAATCTTTACAAAGAGTTCGTCATCTACTGCAACGACCTGCTCTGGGATTTCAACGTGGCGCTCTGCCAACTCAGAGATATGGACAAGGCCTTCAATTCCTTCGTGTACACGGATGAAAGCACCGAAAGGAACTAGCTTCGTCACCACACCTGGAACAACCTGATTGATTGTATGTGTACGTGCAAATGCCTGCCATGGATCTTCTTGTGTTGCCTTAAGAGAAAGCGAGACCCGCTCACGCTCGAAATCAACTTCAAGAACCTCAACGGTTACTTCATCGCCAACTTCAACAACTTCACCTGGATGATCAATGTGCTTCCATGAGAGCTCTGAGACGTGAACTAGGCCATCGACTCCTCCAAGATCAACGAATGCACCGAAGTTGACGATTGATGAAACTACGCCACTTCGAACTTGACCCTTTTGAAGCTGGTTAAGGAATGTTGTACGTGACTCTGACTGTGTCTGCTCGAGGAATGCACGGCGTGAGAGAACTACGTTGTTGCGATTCTTATCGAGTTCGATAATTCGAGCTTCAACCTGCTTACCAATGTACGGTGTTAAATCGCGAACGCGACGCATCTCAACAAGGGATGCTGGCAAGAAGCCACGAAGTCCGATGTCAACAATGAGTCCACCCTTAACAACTTCAATAACTGTTCCGATGACAACTTCATCGCGCTCTTTCTTGCCTTCAATGTCTCCCCATGCACGCTCATACTGTGCACGTTTCTTTGAGAGAATTAAGCGACCTTCTTTATCCTCTTTTTGTAGGACAAGAGCTTCAATACTCTCTCCAACTTTAACGATTTCATTTGGATCTACATCGTGGCGAATTGAAAGCTCGCGCGAGGGAATAACACCCTCTGTTTTGTATCCGATGTCGACGAGAACTTCCTCGCGTCCAACTTGAACGATTGTTCCGATGACGAGATCTCCGTCATTAAAATTTCTAATTGTTCCTTCTATAGCGGCTAGAAAATCAGCAGCTGATCCGATGTCATTTACTGCGATTACTGGTGTTGTTGTAGACAAGTGAGCTCCGTAGGGATAGATGAGTAGTAGTTTCCGCTTGTGCGGCTGGAGGGTAAGGGTACGGTTTAGGACTACTTCCGAGCAAATCCGTGAGCAATAGCTACCGCAATGGCTAGACTAATCAGCGATATGAAGCGCTATAAAGAGTTGCTAGCTATGCCGCATGTACTAATCCTGGCGATTAGTGCTTTTCCAGCGCGTTTGGCATATTCGATGATCGGGCTGGGGATCTTTTTTAAGACTCAGCAAGAAACTGGTTCCGTTGCTGTGGCTGGATTGGCTATGGGCTGCTCAGGTATCGCTGGGTCAATTACTGCCGGAATCCGTGGCTCTGTCATCGATAGATGGGGACAAAGGTGGCCTCTAAGAATTCTCGTCCCAGCATATGCCGCATCGATATTGCTGTTCAGCACCATGCATACAAAAGAATCCCTATTAATTACTGCGTTCATTCTGGGTGCAACAGCTCCTCCTATAAATTTATCCGTACGACCTTTATGGAAAGACATAGTCCCTGACAATTTCTTGCGGACTGCATACGCACTTGATTCATCGATGATGAGTTCTACATCTGTGATTGGGCCCGTCATTATTACCTCCTTAGCTCTCTCATCTCATCCAGCATCAGGGCTTGGTGTTACTTCTGCTCTGATGCTTCTTGGTGGAACGGCATTAGCCTTTACGAAAGTCTCGAGAAATTGGGTGCCAGAAAAGAAGGTAAAAGGTGCACAAAGGCTTTGGCAAGATCGTGCAATTCAAATTCTTATGTTTGAAGGCTGCTTCATTGGATTTGGTTGGGGTGTATTTGATGTTGTCGTTCCTGCATTTGCTACACAAGAAGGTGTCGCTTACCGCGTCGCTTGGATTTTTGCTGCTTTCGGGGTTGCCACTGTTATTGGAGGTCTAATCGGCGGACTTGTTTCAAAAAGACTTCCGCCGCTCTCTGCTTTCCTACGCGCATATCTTTTATGGGTACTCGTTAGCGCGCCGATAGTGATTACAAACCCCGATTGGTCAATGGCATTAATCGGCGTATTCATCGGTTTCGTTGGCGGTGCAGTCCAAGTTTTCTACTTCGAAGTCTTGGAAGCGGTACGACCACAAGGATCACCAACTGCATCGCTTGGTTGGATTTGGAGTGTCGAAGGAACTTTCATGGCCTTTGGTGCAGCAGTAGGTGGATATGTCGCAGAACATTATTCTCCTCGCATAGGTTTAGCTCTGATGCCAACGATGTTATGTGTTGGGTTATTTATTTTTACAGTTGGCAAAGGGCGATTGAGTGCAGCCAACGACATTCCCACCCAAGCCAAGGACTTGGCTGCAATTAAAGATATTTCAAATGAAGTTAAGTAATTAGTGTGCGGCTTCATGCCAAGTTAAGCCTAAGCCCGCACTAACATCCAGCGGTGCACGCAAAGGATAAGCCGCTCCCATCTCTCGCTTTACAAGTACGGTGATGCGCTCTTCCTCCCCCGCTACAACTTCAACAATTAACTCATCATGGATTTGTAGTAAAAGCCGTGACTTCATTTTTTCAGAATCTATCGCCCTTTGAACTTTCAACATAGCTAATTTAATAATGTCAGCCGCTGATCCTTGGATGGGGGCATTCAGGGCCATTCTCTCTGCAACTTCACGACGTTGACGATTATCGCTCGTTAAATCTGGCAGGTATCGTCTGCGTCCCATAATCGTTTCTGTATACCCAACTTTTCTAGCCTCTTCAACCACCGTCTTTAAGTAATCACGGATTCCGCCGAAGCGTTGAAAGTAGGTATCCATTAAACCCTGTGCTTGCCCTGGACTGATATCTAACTGAGCCGATAATCCAAATGATGAAAGTCCGTAGGCCAGGCCATAGGACATTGCTTTAATCTGTCTGCGCATCTCTGAATCGACATCTTGAGGCTTTACTCCGAAGATTACCGCAGCAATTGTTGCGTGCAAATCTTCGCCGGATTCAAATGCGGCGAGCAGTTTTTCATCATTAGATAGATGCGCCATGATGCGCATCTCAATCTGACTGTAGTCAGCGGTTAATAGCCCTACATAGCCTTTGCCTGCAATAAAAGCATTTCTTATGGTGCGGCCTTCCTCAGTGCGCACTGGAATATTTTGTAAGTTTGGACCGATCGATGAGAGTCTTCCAGTGGCTGTGACGCTCTGTCCAAAATGAGTATGGATACGTCCATCGGGGGCGATCTCGCAGATTAATCCATCGACAGTAGTGGAGAGTTTTTTCGTCTCACGTATCCGCAGCAAATGAGTCAATAACGGGTGACCCGTCTTTTGATGGAGCCAATCCAAGCTCTCGGCATCGGTTGTAAAGCCAGTCTTGATCTTCTTAGTCTTAGGGAGTTTGAGCTCGTCAAATAGGACAACTTGTAACTGCTTTGGTGAGCCAACATTGAATTCGTGACCTGCCGACTCATGTGCAAGCTTCGTCTCGCGCGAGACTTCACCCTCGAAAAATCCGTGTAACTTCTCAAGCTCTTCTTTGTCAACGGCAACGCCGACTCTCTCCATCTGTGCCAAGAGCTCGGCAATTGGTAACTCCATAGATTTGTAGAGATCAAAAACTCCACGAACTTCTAACTCCTTGGTAAGTGGGTCTCTCAGCGAGAGTAACACTCTGGCCGAAGTCAGTAACTCTTGCTCCGGAGTCGAAGTATTGATCGCCGAACCATCCCCCCAGCGCTCTTGAATATCCGTAAGCTCTAGGGACCTGGTTCCGGGATTGAGCAGATAGGCAGCCAGCGATGTATCAAAATCAACGCCAACGACAGGATTGATGCGAGATAAAGCTTTAGCATCGTGAATAATCTTCTTAATATCGTAATTTGTTGCCCAAGCCCCCATCTTAGATGAGTGCACAAGAAATATTTCAGTAGGTGAAAATGCAACTGCGTAGCAATGAAGTTTTTCATCAACGAGTGAGTATGAAAGAGCGAGCACTCCAGTGTGCTGCGCAATCTTTGCATCAATTTCTGCCGGTGTTAAAACTCCTTCACTCATCTCTTCTGCGAATAGCATAAACTCTGGTTCAGGTCTCAAAGCGCTTTCGCTCTTGAGTAAAATTGGCCTCATACGCTCTTTGAGAGCTTTGAACTCCAGTATTTCAAAGAGTGGATTTGTTTTCTGCTCGTCGACCCCCAACCATGCAAGTTTGTCGATAGTAAAATCAATCGGAACATCACAGACTAATTGAGTTAACTCACTATTGAGAATTATGTGATCAATCGAGTCACGAAGTGATTGACCAGCCTTTCCAGCTAACTCATCCGCGTGAGAAATCAACTCTTTAAGTGACCCGTACTCCACAATCCATTTAGCGGCAGTTTTCTCCCCAACTCCAGGTACTGACGGCAGATTATCGCTTGGATCTCCACGCAACGCGGCAAAATCTGGATACTGCGCTGGAGTCATCCCATACTTTTCGGCAACTGCATCAGGTGTCATGCGCGCTAAGTCGCTCACTCCACGCTTTGGATAGAGCACCGTCGTCTGTTCGTTAATTAACTGGAAAGAGTCACGATCTCCCGTACAGATAAGAACTTCTACTCCTTCTCTCTCCGCTCGCTTTGCAATAGTTCCCAAAATATCATCGGCCTCATAGCCTTCAATTTCAAAGCTTGAAATACCAAAGGCATTGACAAGTTCGTGCAGATAAGACATCTGTGACCGAAACTCATCTGGAGTGGCTACACGTTTAGCTTTGTACTGTGGGAATATCTCAGATCGAAAGGTTTTGCGTGATACATCAAATGCCACGGCGACGTGGGTGGGTTTCTCACTGGTGAGTAGCGAAAGAAGCATGGTCGCAAAGCCATAGATCGCATTGGTGTGTTGGCCTGAAGCAGTTCTGAAGTTTTCTGGCGGTAAGGCATAAAAGGCTCGATATGCCATGGAGTGCCCATCGATGAGTAATAGGCGTTTGTTCATGGGCACATCCTAGGATGCCGACTAGAATACCTCTCATGATCAATGAAGAGTTTCTTAAGTTTTATAAGGAGCGCGGCACCGGCGCTCTTGATCAAAAATTAGGTATCGTCATTACAGAGGCCGAGATAGGCCGAGTTGTCGCAACAATGCCAGTTGAGGGTAATACGCAACCACTCGGACTTTTACATGGTGGTGCAAGTGTTGTGCTGGCTGAATCACTTGGTTCAATTGGAACTTCTCTGCACGCTGGCCCTACTCGAAAAGTTGTAGGGCTTGATATAAATGCGACTCATCATAAATCTGCCACCGCCGGCTTGGTCACTGGCGTTGCTACAGCGATTTCGTTGGGTAAGACTTTATGCAGTTGGGAAATAATTATCTCTAACGACAAGGGCGAAAGAATATGTACTGCTCGTATTACCTGTTTAATCTTGGCAGAACGAGAGTAGCTCTATTGGTGGGCGCCGGTTCCTAAATAAGCCTCGCGAACTGCAGGATCGTTGAGTAGATCAGAGGCCTTAGCCTCTTTCACCACGTTTCCAGTTTCAAGGATGTATGCCCGATGTGCGCGCTGCAAAGCCTGCTGCGCATTTTGCTCTACTAGCAAAATAGTTACACCCTGCTTATTGATTTCAGTGATAATCCGAAAGATGTTTGCAATCATCTGTGGTGCAAGACCCATCGATGGCTCATCTAGCAGAAGTACTTTTGGCCGCGCCATGAGAGCGCGACCGATAGCTAACATCTGCTGCTCTCCCCCAGATAACGTGCCACCGGCCTGCGATGTGCGCTCTTTTAGGCGTGGGAAAAGCTCGTAGATTTTGTCGAGATCTTCAGCCATCTCTTGGCGGCGATTTTTACGGTGAAACTTTCCCATCTCAAGATTTTCTAGCACAGTCATGCCTGGAAAGATTCCACGGCCTTCTGGGGCCTGTGAGATTCCAAGATCTACTCTCTCATGAGCTGGAACCTTAGAGATATCTTGACCATCAAATATAATCGCTCCACTAGAGACTTTACGAAGTCCAGAGATAGTTTTGAGGGTCGTTGTTTTGCCGGCGCCATTGGCACCAATCAAAGTAACAATCTCGCCCTCATTGACTACAACTGAGACTCCCTTGATCGCCTCAATCTTGCCGTAGTGGACATGGAGATCTCTAATTTCAAGACGCATCGGCAGGGACTCCTAAATAGGCCTCAATAACCTTGGGATCACTTTGAACTTTACTTGGCAGATCATCAGCGATCTTGACGCCGAAATCTAGGACTGCAACACGATCTGATATTCCCATAATCAGCGACATATCATGTTCAATCAAAAGTACGGTATATCCCGCATCACGAATCTTCTGAATCAACAGTGCGAGCTCTACTTTTTCTGCGGGATTAAAGCCAGCTGCAGGTTCGTCAAGAAGTAGCAGCTGAGGTGAAGTTCCCATAGCACGGGCGATCTCGAGGCGTCGCTGCACACCGTAGGGCAAATTTTTAGCTAAACGATCTGCATACTCTTCAATTCCTATGAAGCGCAAAATTTCATACGCTCGCTCACGATTTTCCTTCTCTTCGCGACGAGCTCTTGGCAGACCAAAGAGCGCTCCAACTAACCCACTTTTTTTATGGGCATCCGTGCCAGTAATCACGTTCTCTAGGGTCGTCATATCTCCCCATAAGCGAATATTCTGAAAAGTACGTGCGATACCTAACTGTGTAATTTGAAAACGCTTCTGCTTAACAATGGAAGTTCCATCAAAAGTAATGGAGCCACTAGTTGGCTTATAAACTCCAGTAATAACATTAAAAACCGTTGTTTTACCCGCACCATTAGGACCAATGAGAGCGAGAATTTCTCCCTTTTTGACCTCAAGATTTACTTCACCTAGAGCGGTGACTCCACCAAAATTCATGGTTAAGTTTTTGATAGAGAGAAGTGAGTCAGACATTTAAGCATTCACCTCACTCTTTACGATTGCCTTTTCGCGCTTCTTGCGCGGGAGCAAACCATCTGGACGGAATTCATTACAACAACGAG
>Ga0209086_10002190_pt1 | contig 15436 bp, 8 predicted proteins | sample M_130207_XF_Meta_FD_187312 | JGI IMG/M metagenome (GOLD analysis project Ga0209086, IMG submission 187312) | Freshwater microbial communities from Lake Montjoie, Canada to study carbon cycling - M_130207_XF_MetaG (SPAdes) (version 2) | ecosystem: Environmental > Aquatic > Freshwater > Lake... | reverse complement strand
GCCTGGGAATCGCGAGCTGAGGCCGAAGCGGCGATGGCAGCCTGTCGCAATCGGACTTCGTCGGTGAAGCCTCCTTCCATTGAAGCGGCACTGCAGGTTCTGGCCGCCGATACTCCTGGAATCATTCCTCCCGCGTGGTTTCAGGCGGCGGCGTACTCGCCGACAAACGCTCTGCGATTGTGGAAGCATCGTCAGGCGATTGCCCGCGATGGGAAGCTCGATCCGAAACTGAAGGCGCAGATCGCGTGGGTCGTCTCGCGCGAGAACCGCGCGTGGTACTCGATGGCTCACGCTCGCACGAGGCTCAACGCGTTGGGAGTTTCCGACGACGTGCTGTTCGCGATCGGCGCGAGCGAGGACGCCTTCACTCCAACCGAGCGGACGACATTCGCGTTCGCCCGCAAGCTGACCTCGGCACCGCACACCATCGTCGATGAGGACGTGGCCGGTCTGAGAAAACTGTTTTCGGACAACGAAGTCGCCGAGATCATCTTTCTGACCTGCGACGCCAATATGTTTGACCGCTTCACCGAAATGTTGCGACTGCCTCTCGAAGACACCGTGACGCCCGTTGGCCAAGCCAAATGACACCGGTTCGAGAACTCCTGCGAGTCACTCATTGGCGTTGCCTCGGTTCGGGAGCGGCGTATTGATAATGGGACTCACCATGCCCTCACTCGTCTCTATCGATTGGCTCGCTGTCATGACCTCACTGCTGCTGGCTGCTGCCGACGGTTCGCAACCTGCTTCCGCGTTGACCCCGATCAACGGCCCGCTGCCGTTTGTAGTTGGTCCCGAGTTGGTCGATGTCCCGGTCGAGGAAATCGAACGCGCGTTCGCGGGGCGCATCGTGCCCGAGGCGATGCGGATGTATCTGGCCATCGCGCAGGGCGGATCCATGGGGCCGGGGCAGGGCTGGTTCGGCCCGGCGCAATCGAGATTCAGTTGGGCTTGGCTGGCCGAGCGGCACGGCGTTGCGGCGGATGAAGGGATCGATGCGAAGTCCTTTCAAGGTGATGCCGTCTGGTTTCAACGACTGGACCGCAACCGAGACGGCCTGATCGCGGCCGAAGACTTGGACTGGTCAGAACGCCATCCGTGGGTGCAGCACGCCTATCTCGTCAATCGCCTCTTCCGACGCATGGACCCGAACGGCGACGGGCAGCTCTCACGCGAGGAGTGGCTGAAGTTCTTCGACGAGGCTTCCGGAGGTGAAGACATCGTCACGTCCGAACAGATTCGCGATGCGTGGCTGGCGGGGATCTCATCGAGCTATTACCCCGGTGACGCCCCGACAAAGGAACAGTTGCTGACCGGGTTGTTTTCGGGAGAGGTCGGTTCGCTGCAAGAGGGACCGTCGTTGAACGACCCGGCTCCCGACTTCGTCCTCAAAACCCACGACGGTCGGCAGACCATTCGCCTCTCGGAACAGATCGGCTCGAAGCCGGTGGTCCTCGTGTTCGGCAACTTCACCTGTGGCCCGTTCCGCTCGATGTATCCCGGTGTCGAGGATGTCTCACGCCGGTTCAAGGAAGACGCGGTGTTCCTCGGCGTCTATGTGCGCGAGGCCCATCCGACCGACGGCTGGAAGATGGAATCGAATGCCCGCGTGGGCGTGACGGTGACTCAACCGAAGAACTACGCCGAGCGAGTCGATGTCGCGCAGCAGTGCCACCGGTTGCTCAAGCCTTCGATCCCGCTGCTGATCGACGACATCCACGACTCCACGGGGAACGCTTACAGCGGGATGCCCGCCCGGTTGTACGTCATCGACGCTGCGGGACGAGTCGCCTACAAAAGCGGCCGCGGTCCCTTCGGCTTCAAGACCGGCGAGATGGAACAGGCGCTGGTCATGACCTTGCTCAGCCAACGGCCCACCAAGCCGTTCGGCAAATAGCTGCGGCCTCCGACACGCTGCTCGTTCATTCTCGCTCCCCTCAATTTGCGGGGACACCATCTTCAAGCAGAGGTGCCGCGCGAATATGCCTCGCACGGCACAAAGTAAGTTGTTTGCGAGCGGGGCGGTGTAAGCCCCCCGGTTCTTGGGCGTAAACCCTCTTGGGAAGAACCGGGGGGCTTACGCCGCCCCGCTCGCAAGTCTCATCATTGACCGCGCGAATCAAGGCGAGGAAGCTGCGCTGGTTGTGAGCATTCGAGCGATCAGGTCCCGGCGCGCCCGACGGGCTCGCCTCGAAGAAAGTCCGGCTGGCAAATCTAAGCCGGACTTCAAGGCTACACCGTGTTGCGGGAGCTGCGCCAGTACGACTTCGGTAGCGAGCCGATGGCGATCAGCGCGAGATGGGCGACTGCACAGAGACCGAGATTGCGAATCGTTCCTTCCGTGAAGCCGTAAGAATGCAGGCCCGCGCCGAGTTCGTTCACGCCCCACCAAGACCAACTGACGAAGATGTTGCCCGCGATGGCAAGGACCGCCAGGCCGCGTTCCTTCACCAAGCCGCCCCAGCGCGCGTGCAACGCCAACGCGTTCCAAAGGACGATGATCAGCGCGCCGTTCTCTTTCGGATCCCAGCCCCAAAAGCGGCCCCACGAATCGTCGGCCCACAGTCCGCCGAGGACCGTTCCGACGAAGCTGAAGAAGATCGAGAAACAGAGCGTGCCGTAGATCATGCGATTCAGATCGCGACCAATGTCGCGCGTCAGTGACGGTGTGAAGACGCCGCGCACGACGTAGACGATGCCGAGCAGGCCGGCCAAGTACGTCGTCGCATATCCGAACGTGATGCACGTCACATGCGTCGCCAGCCAGAACTGCGTGTCGAGGACCGCTTGCAGCACGGTGAACGTGTCGCCGCTGACCGACAGGCTGTCGGCGATGAGCAGCGTTGCGTAACCGGCGACCGACGCGATCAGGCTGCCGATCCCGATCCGATAGATCAGTTCGAGAATCAGCCCCAATACGACGCAGGCCCAGCCGATGAAGATGGCCGACGAGTAGAGGTTCGTCACCGGCGGACGGCCCGAGATGTAGATGCGGCCGACCAGCGCGAACGTATGCAGCGCGAGAATCAGCACCTGCAACCAGAAGGCCGCGCGGTTGAAGCCCTGCGTCCAGCCGAGCCAGCCGCATGCCGACAACACGAACGCGAAGACGTACAGCACGATGGCGATCGAAAACGGTTGGAACTGGTTGAAGAACGCTTCAAACCGGATGCGCGCGGGCTGAACCATTTGAGGCGGTTCCTTGGTGAGACGGCTCAGTTGTGCTTCGACCGCCCGGTTGAAGTCTTTCTTTTCATCCTTCGAGTACGCCTTCAGAATGTCTTCCCAGGCGGTGACGTTCAGATTCGGCTCCTGCTTCAAGCGGATCATGTTCATCGTGTTTTCCAACCACGCGCCCGCCAGCGTTTGCCACGGCTGGTCTTTCTCTGTCGAGCCAACAGCCATGATCGGCTGCCCCTGTTCGGCAACCATTTTCGCGAACTTCGTGACCATCTGAAACGACTCGATCACTTCTTCGGGGGTCTCGCCCCGAACGCGGTGATGCAGGCCGAACGCGAACTGAATGTTGTCGAACGTCGAGAGCTTGTCGCTCAGTTGCAGCACCTTACGCTGGTAGACGCTGAGTAAGCGACGATCCTTCTTGGCCACTTCGCGTGCGTTGGCCACTTGCTTCTGGAACTCATCGCTCTCGGAAACTCGCAGCAGTGTGCCGCCGAGCTGTTTGAATTCGGTTTCGGACAGCAGCTTGGCGAGCTGGTCGCGGAAGTCATCGCTGCTCAACCGCTGGCCCTTGAGCGGTTCGACCTTGGCCAAGACGGTCGGTGAAAAACCTTTGTCTCGCAGTAGAGCGAGCGATTCTTCGTTCAGTTGGAATCGCGGCCGCAGCTCCTTGCGCGAGTACCTCATGCCATCTCGTTTCTTCACGCCCATCGTCTCGTGCAGTTCGAGGTTCTCGATGCGGAAGACTTCGTAGTTCTCGGCTGTGTCGTTTTCGGCGATCACGTCGAGCAACCACTGGATGGCGGGGAGATATTTTTTGTCCTTGTCCCGCCCGACCGTGACGGTCGTCTTGCCGGAGATTTCGAGCAATGCCGAACGGGCGGCGGAATCGAGCGGCTTCGCGCGACCATCTTGTACGACGGGAATGCGACCGAACGCGGCAAGGTCGTAATCCAGCGGAGACGTCTTGGGCGGCCGGGCCTTCGATCCGATGTAGCCCGCGCAGAGAACAACGATCGTCGCCGTCACAGCCACCGACAGCCACTGCGATGCGGGCTTCGATTCGACGGCCGAGACGAGGGGAGCCTGCGCGGGCTTGATCCCCAGCTTTTCCTTGAGGCTCATTGCGCCCATCGAGGGAGCGGCGGCAAGGTCCGGCTCGTCGCCGCGTGTCAGGAAGCGAACCAGCAGAATCAGGAAATGGGCCAGCATCCCGATGGCGACCAACATGCAACTGACGTACGGCATCATCCAGCCCGTGTTCGCCACGACCGACAACGTGGTGTGTTCTTTGCCGTCTTGTCCCTTGTGATAGCCGCTTTGATAGAACGTTTCGTTGGCAAACCGCAGTGGGTTGTTCATCCAGATGGTCTTCTCTTCATCGACGTTCCGCGTCGGATCGACAATCGCGTGCGTCGAGGCATAGTTGCGCGGCGTACTCGTCCCGATGTAGTCTTCCTTGCGGACATCTTTCAGCGTGAAGCGGTAGTCCTTGTAGTAACGCTTCGCCCGCAGACTGAGTTCGTACACCTTGTCCCCGACGGTCACGGTGTCGGTCTCACCGCTCATCGACAGCAGCATCCCGACGAGATACGTGCCGAGTGGCTTGCCACCATCGCGCGACTTCAGCGTCACATAGGCCGTCGCCATATCGACCTTGCTGTCCGCATCGGTCCCGGAGCCGGGCCGCTTCGATTCCGCAAACCATTCGACGCCGAGTCCCGTCGTCGCGGGATTGGCGTCTTGGGACGAGGCCGCTCGCAGGTGCGAGTTCGGTTCGAATCGCGTGATCTCGACCGTGAACGGCAGCTCGGGGAAGTCGATTGGTTTGGCAGCTCCCGTCGCTGAAGTCGGAGCCGAATCGAGCAAGAGCGAACGCGGTATCGCCACGACGCGATCGGACTTCGGGTCGCTCTTGTCGATCACCGCCAACTCGAACGTGCGGATGTCGTGGACGAAGCTGGAGGTCTCACCCTCTTCGAGATTCATCTGCGTTTCGATCGCCGTCAGCGAGACGTGCAATTCGTAGTACATCATCAATCCGATTCCCGCGTGCAGCAGCACGATCCCGGCGCGCTTCTTGAACACGACCCAGCAGCCCGCCAACAGTGCCGCACCGGCGAACGTCGCCTGAGTCAACTGCCACAGGATGCGGAGCGACGAATCACTCGGGCGAACCGCGTCTCCCTGCGAGAAGAGCCAACCGACGAGAACCGCCAGTCCGACGGTCACGATCGCCAACAGACCTCGCACAAACCAGCCCTTCGCTTGATTCGCCGCGTTAACCGGACGCGACCACTGCTGCACGGTCGCATAGGCCGACGCGAGACCCAGCATCGCGAGTGTTCCCACGAAACCAATCCACAGCGTGCTGTAGGGAATGAACGGCTCAGCCTGAATCCCTTTCGAGTTGCTTCCCGCTGCGATAACAAACCACGTCGCCGCGCCACCCACGGCGATGGCCGCGAGTCCGGCGAGCAACCGCGTGCCGCGTGCCTCCGCCTTGAATCGGATCAAATGTGCCGAGAACAAATTCGCCCCCAGCAACACGCCGATCAACGCTCCACCGGGGAACCAGAAGCCGCCGGGAATGTTGTCCGCCTTCCAACTGCCGAGCGGAATCAAGCCCATGAGCCAGTAGGTCGGTTCGAGCAACTTGTCTTGGGCGTCGCGCACTTCATTGGCGATGACAAACGAGGGCGGCACGAAAACTTGAACCGGCACCCACGCGATCCAGCAACGGAAGTAGAGACCGATGACCTCCCAGATGTCCTTGTCCACCTGAGCCAGCGTGCCGACAAAAATCAGCACGATAGACAGGGCAAACAGCGCGACGGTCAGCTTCAGCGAAGCGACCGGAGCGAGAACTGTCTTCACGCCCTCCCACAGAGAGAACTCGGAACCGCTCGCGCGTGAGGACCGGTCAGCCGCATTGAGATCAGTCGTTCGGATGTCGATGGCCATGTGATGCCTCTGCTATTCGGTGTCCTGTTCCCTCGCCGTTCGGCTCTGCTCCCGTCCCCTCGCCCCGGTTTTGCGGGGAGAGGGGACGGGTGAGGGGTCTTCTCTTCAAAATGGATCACGCGGTCAGTGATGAGACATCTGAGCGGAGCGGCGTAAGCCCCCGGTTCTTGCCATGAGGGCTTACGCCCAAGAACCGGGGGGCTTACGCCGCCCCGCTCGGAAAACTCTCACTTTGTGCCGCGCGAGGTGTAACGCCGACGTCCGTCATTCCAGCTTCAATGATTTTGCAAACGCTTCAAACCGCGCTCGCTCTTTCGCCGCAGTGGCCGCTGAGCCGGTCAGCTTGATGAACCACGTCTGCCCTTCGTCGGGGATCATCAAGCCGAAGATCGCTTTGTCGCCGGCGATGATCTCGACCAATTCACCCTTTTTTGAACCGACTTCAAACGGCTGGCTGGTCTTGTCGAGTTCTTCGCCGGAGAGTGGTTCCAACCCGACTTGGCCTCGCCAACGGTTAATGTTCGCGGCGCGATCGCCTCCCGCGCGCGAGATCGCGATCTCGGCAGACTGCTCTCCCTCGCCGACGGTGAACCGCGCGAGTTGGAACTGTTTGGGAGGGACTTCCGCCCACTCGTCCGGCTTGTTGAATGACGACTCACCCGACTTTGGATTCCCCGTGGGCTGCTTGGCTCCCGGAGCCGCTTCGCGCGGACTGGGCTGTCCCATCCCCGGTGGCATCATCCCGCCCGGCATCGCTGGTCGTTGAGACGCCTTGCCGACGATGTTGATGACTGTCACCGTCAGCTCTCCGGCCTTCAGCGTCTCGGTGCGAGACGGCAGGTCGTCGGCTGCGATGTGCGGTAGATCGAGTTGTCCGCGCCAGCGATTGATGTTGTCCAGAAGCTGCTTCGTCGAATCGCCCGGCCCCTTCGTGAGGACCGTGACCGAGAGCTCTAGCCGAGGTTGCTCGCTCAGCACGAGCGTCGCATGGCGGTTCGCGTTGCCGGGCGTTTCGGTCCACGTTGCGGGGAGAGTCCACTCGGGTTTGTCGTCGCTTGAAAATTTGAGCGACTTCAAAAACTCACGCACTTCCTCACCGCGCGCCTGCACGGCGTCGGGCGGTCCCTGCAACTTGAAGAACCAGAGCGATTCCCCCTGCGGCACGATCGCCGCGATCATGCGAGCAGGCTGCGGCTTCCGCTTGGCAGACTCGGCGAGGAACTCTTTCGTCTGCAATGATTCGTGCGTGGGCACGGTGTAGGAAGTGACTTGCTCCGGCTTCCCGCAGCCGGAGAGCAGTGCCACGCCGACGAGCAGCATCCCGCTCGCGACAGGTGTGTTAAGGAACGCAATCCGGCTCAACGCGAGACCTCTCTGGGCGTGGCGGCGTAAGCTCCCCGGTTCTTGGAAAACGGGCTGACGCCCAAGAGCCAGGGGGCTGACGCCACCCCGCTCGGATGTCTTGTCGTTGGCCATGAGAGAGAGAGACGTGAGTCCGCACGACACCAATTCGCGCGACAATGGTCGATGAAACGTTGGCACGAGCACACATTGCCTTCGCGAGAGGAATGGGAATGGAGAACAGGCGGGCGGTCACAACAGGCGGGACTTACCGGCGGCGGGCAGATTATAGACGCCCTGCCTCGCCAAAGTACAACCGCGAAATGAGCCGTGCGGGGAGTCGGGTGCAGTCGCTCCCAAGAGGTAGCCCTGTCGCTCCGCGACAGGCAGCGCGAACGTGCGAGTGGCGTTTGCAGTGGATTCAAAGCGACTCGACGGATCGAGGTCTCGCGAGGATCGCGCTGCCTGTCGCGGAGCGACAGGGCTACCGTTCCTCGCGCCCCAACTCACTGCGTGAAGGACCGGGGAGTCCCCTCACGAGGAACTCGCGCGGCACCGGCTCGCGCGGGCTGAGTCAGCAGCGGCAGTTCCAGTCCGGCGCGGCTGCGTGCGGGAGCGACAGCGGCGACTTCGATGGGTGGCGCGGGCTCGCTCTGCGCGAGGGCTTGTTCAGCACCGGCGATTGCCGCTCGGTTCGGCTGCGTGCTGGCAGGAACTGTCGCGACGGGAAGACTGAGGTCCGTCAGTCCCGGTGTGGATTCGGGCGACTGACCGCGAATCGTCGTTCCGGGCGGGGTCGCTCGTTTCCGGTTGTCGGCCAATTGAGCAGCGTTTGGACCGTTCAACGTCGGGCTGCTCGCCAACACCCACTTGTCCCAGTCCCGTTCGAGAGCCTCCACGCTTGGGTAGTCGTAGCGCTGGAGCGCCGCCTCCCAGCCGTCGCTGTGAGCCACTTGAAGAAACTTCACGTAGCTCGGCTTGTCACTCTTTTGGATCAAGAAGTCGGCCAGCGAATGGCCTTCGGCGTAGAGCGTCAGCACCTGTTGCTTGTCTGTCGGATAGTTCTTCATGTCGAGCAGCGTGCGGAGCGGGATCTTTTTGGAGGTGCCCATCACTTGCCCGTGAATCTTTTGCAAACGCAGCCGCTCGGACCCGTGTTCGATCAGCGATGCGGCTCCTTCGTCAGCCCAGCGCGGCAACGGGCGGCGGAAGTGGCAGGCAAAAATGGTGTGGTTGATTTCGTGAGGTAGCACGGAATCGAGGATCCGTTCCTCGCTCCCTTGAATCTCCATCTTCCAGCCGTAGACCTCGCCGTTTTGGAAGTTGAACGTCGTCGCGCCGCCCGCTCCCATCGTGCCGACCTTCACGTCGATCGGGCACGGAGACGACCAATTGCCGGGGAGCGGTTTGCCGATCCATTCGATCGCCAACTCACCGCGATAGATTTCGGCCGCATCGCCGACCTGCTTGGCGAACTCGGCCGTAGGCGCGGTGACGATGAAGTTGGGCGTGCGATACCCGGCCCCGATGGAGGCCAAAGCGCCGACGACGAGTAGACCGCGGAAGAAAGCGTCCATGCCGGTTCCGAGAGGATTGAATTTCGAGAGGGGATTGCCGCGAGTCACAGGCATCCATGCCAAGTCCGCGACAAACTCGTCGAGAGAGCAAACTCTGGACCGGCTGAAACGGCCGATTGCCAAGTGGACTGGCAAGGTCTGCGAGACTCACGACTTGCGCGGCTGCCGCACTTCAAAATGCCTCGCCAACGAGCGTCGGGCGGAGGCCGTTCCGTGTAAGAGTTACAAACGCGAAGGGCCACGTTGGCGAAAACTTCACAGTTCCTCGCGGTCTCCTCACACCGCGACCTCGTGGCAGAACCGGCCCGGTCGTTACGTTCCGAGGGACTGCGCCCTGCCGCACACGGCGCGCAGCTGACGGGTGCCGGGACGCACTTCGGCAGGAATGACCAATTGGACTCGGCTTCTTTTCGTGACCACCCGATACCAAGGGGACAAAGTTACCGAGTTGCGGGTTCAACGGACCTGTCCCTCGCGTGGTCAGTGATGAGACATCTGAGCGGGGTGGCGTCAGCCCCCTGGTTCTTGGGCGTCAGCCCTCTTGGGAAGAACCAGGGGGCTGACGCCACCCCGCTCAGCAACGTCTGGCTTTGTGCCGTGTGAGGTCTATGTTGCGAATTCAAAAACAATTGGGAGCGACGATCTTGGCACACTCGCACATGTTGGTGAAGCACCTGCTCAAGCAGTTGGAATTTCACAAGCGAGACCGCAAGGAACGTGATCGTCGCCCGGAATGGTTGTCGGCGTTTGTGCATCAGACGGCGGCGTTGTTTGAACCGCTGTCGGGTGTTGCCAAGGTCGGCTATCAGTGCGAGCTGACTCCGGACGGCTGGGAAGCCCGGATGTATCTCGGTTCAACCGAGGTCGTCGGCGGCCGCGATGATGGACAGTCTCGATTCATCAGTTTCGAGTTCGACTTCGGCCGCCTGACCGAAGGCTTCACGCGCGTCGATGAGTTCCGCTGGAATGTCTGTGCGACAGCCGATGGCTCGACCGGCTCGTTCGTCACCTTGCGCGGCCAAATCGACAGCCACTCGGTCCAACTGAAGCTCTACACGCGTCCTCCTTGCGATGCCGGTCCCGCGTTTCGCCAACGCGCCGACGGCACGCTCGAAGAGGTCACTGTTTCGTGAGAACGGGCGACGGACCCTGACTGTTGGGGGCGGGCTTGCAGGGCCATCGCCTTTTTGACGTAGGGTGGCCCAGCTCGCTTCGAGCGCCGGCCCACCTCCGAAAACGTCGAGAAATCATGGTGGGCCGGCGCGGCGAAGCGCCGCTGGTCCCACCCTACCAATGGCGACGGAACCATCATTCACACTGACGGACCAAGATTTCACCTTTGCCGAGTTCGATCAGGTCGCCGTTGTAGCGGTCGTAGCTGGCGGTGAGGCATCCGGACGGAAGCGGAAAGCCGAGCCGTTCGAGGTGTCGCAAGTAGACTCTCAAGAACGTCGGTTGCTCGATGCTGGCGTGATGAAACGTCGGCAGTAGTTCGGGGCGGCGAGTCGTCGAGAACAGCGTGATCGAGCCACGCTTCATTCCCGCGCCGGTGTGACGACCGACGCTACCGAACAGCATCAGTGAACCGGCGATCATGCCGAACCCGGCCGCGTGTCCGACCGAGCCAGCGACCGTGATCAGACCGCGTCGCATCGCTGTGCCCAATTCATCGCCGGCCGATCCGCTGACAAGAATCTCGCCGCCGGTCATGCCGCGCGTCGCACCGCGATAGGCCGCGCCGAGACAACTCCCGGCGTTCCCCTCGATCCGTAAGCGACCGCCGCTCATCTGTGCCCCGGCCCAATCGGCGACGTTCCCTCGCACGGTGATCTCACCGCCGGTCATCTCCGCCCCGAGGTGCATTCCTGCGTCCCCTTCGATGAGGATCCGACCGACGGCATGTCGCTCGCCGATCCGTTTCACGCGGGAACAGTCTCCGACCCAAATGACTTGTTGATCGTCACCGGCTGAACCGGAGACAGCGAAGAATTCGGCGAGTGGCACGCGGCGGTTGCCGTATTGGATCAGAGTCGCTTGGACTTGATCGGCCGTCTGCTCGCGCACGATCTCACTGCGCACGGCGTCCACTTCGATCGACAGTGACGGCGACTCGCGCAGCGTAAGAACCAATGGCATCGGCGAGCCTCTTCGATCTCCAACCGATCGGCGGGGCAGGTTTGTCACCTGGCCGTGACACCCGTCATTGCCAGCCGGTTAGGTGAGCGGCAACAAATGATTTACTCGTGGACACCAATCCGAAGTGTGAACGAGGATGTTGATCGACTTCGCCCTTGTTCACACTTCGGGTTGGTGTGGGTCAGTCACGTCTTGCCGCTTGCCTTACAAACCCGCCTCACGTCCCGACCGAGCGTCACTCCAGATACTTCTTCACTTGGTCGGCGATCATGGTGCCGACAAACTTCAACGCACATTCGCTGACCACGGACGTGGCCTCAATGACGTTGCCGTTCCGCTTGACGGTCGTCGTCAGGCGTGGCTCGCATCCGGCCACGGCCTGTTCGGCCACAGTGCGAAGTCTTTCCTGCTCTTTCTGGTCGGCGGTTTTCGATTCTTTGGTCTCGGCCTTCTCGGGTGCGAGAGCGTCGAAGAATTCGACCAGTTGTGCCATGTTGGCCGAGAACGAGAGGATCGTCGTATCGGGAGTCTCGGCGGCGGGGCCAGCTACGGCGGTGATCGCTGCGGTGAGATCGGCTTGAGCATTGGGGCCGATTGCCAGCCAGACGACATCTTTGGATGTGGCCAGATAAACGACGGTTTCACCGGGGAAGAACTTTTGGAATTGAGGCAGCCGTCCTGCGGGAACCTTCAGCGTGTGCAATCCGGTCTCACCGACAGTGGCTACATTCAGTGCGACTTCGTGACCCGGCAACAGCTTGGGAAACAAGCCCAAGATTTGGTCGGCGACTTTGCCGTCGGCCGCACGAATGCCGCCGAGAAACCCATGCTTACCATCGCCGACATCGGTCAGATCGAAACAACCGTCGAGCGCTCCGATCGCAATGCTGGCGTCGAGCATGTCGATCAGCAGATTGCCCGCTTGTTTGGCAGCCGTTTTTTGGTCAGCGTCCTTCAGCGTGGCACTCGAATCGAATCGCGCGGCCAGTACCGGCCGAAATGCTTTGTAGAAATTCTTGAGGTGTTCGGCACGAAGGGCATCAATGGCGAAGTTGATTCGTCCTGTGGCCGCCGTCTTTTCCGGAGCCTTCACATGCGCGAAGTGACTCGGCTTGGCACCGAGCAGGGCCGCGCTGGCGTGCAAACTGGTCTCGGGGATCGCCGCGAAGCTGAACTCGCCGCGTCCTTCCTTGAGTGCGACATCGGTGGTCCAGCCCATCGTTAGCAGCTCGGTCTCGACCAGAAACCGCTCGGCTTCGGCGAGGTTCTGCACGACCGTGAGCTTACGTAACTCGAACGTGTTCTTGTCTTCATCGCGTTTGAACTTGATCCCCGCTTCGAGCTGAGTCCGCAACTCTTTGAAGTTGGCTTGGCGATCGGCCAGCCCCTTCTTGTCGGCGGGATCGTTCTTTAACTCGGCCGCGAAATCGTAGCCTTTAGCGAGATACGCCTTGAGGGCTTCGTTAATCGGATGAGCCAAATTGGCGGGGACCGCTTCCTTCGTCGGAGCGATCGAGCCGTACTTATTCGCATCGCGCAAGTAGCCGAGCAGTTTGACGGGCTTTCCTTTGGCACTTTCCGTCAGCGAATACAGACCCGTCACCTCTTGCTTGTTCTTGTAGCCCAAATCACCAATGTTCAGGAGAAAGCCCCCCTTCCCGCCGAGCTTCGTCACGGGAAAGTGCATCTCATAATCGAGGCTCTTCTTACCGAAGACCACATCGATTCGGATCGGTTGAGTGACATCAATGCCCGGTGTGAAGTTGTCGATCAGATTGTCTTTCACCGTCTTCCACTGCTTCTTGAGAGCAGGGGTCGGGCTGAGTTCGATCAGATACTTCAAATCCTCTTCCAGACGGTTCACTCCCGGTTGAACGATCTTGATCCGGGCTTCGGATTGAGCATTAGCAGCAGGCACAAACAACAGACCAGCCGAAAGAATCAGGCACAAAGTTCGGACGGACACTGGGCACTCCTTTAACTCGCGTCGTCGGTCAATCAGGCAGTTGAGACCCTGCCAGTTGGGGGCGGGATTCTAGCGGCGGCTGGATATTGGGGGAAGCCGCGATGTTGGGGCGAACTGCCTCGTTTCACGGTGTGGACAGCACATCTGAAAGGCCGCGCGTCCGAATGGCTGAATTGAGCTCGGGTGTGCCAATTTGCTGGCCCTATCGAATTGCAGGTGCTGTCCCCAGACCCCATTTGCGCGAGGCGGATGGGTCGTCTTTTGATTTACCGTTGTGCCCAAGTTCGCTCTCCGTCTCATTCACCATCCCGACCAGCGGGATGGGGTCGAAATCCAACACCTGCAATCCGGTAGAACCTGGAAATTGGAACACCCAACTCCAGAACCTCGTGGGCGATGTCGAGTCGCCCTGATGGAAATGCGAGACTCATTGCCGAGCGAGGGCGTCCCGATTAGGTTTCGCCGCCCCTTACGATTCGGCTCCACCTTCAAGACTCAGAACCAAGGAACTCATCGACCATGCCACTCCAAGGCCATGAACCCGTCAGCCACGAAACCGCGTTGAAGCAGTTGCAGTGGCGTTACGCCACCAAGAAGTTTGATGCGACGCAGGCGATCTCGGCGGCGGACTGGTCGACGCTCGAACAGGCGCTGATCTTGTCTCCTTCCTCGTTCGGGTTGCAGCCGTGGAAGTTCGTGGTCATCACCGATCCCGCGACGAAGGCCAAGTTGCCGCCGATCTCGTGGGGCCAGACGCAGGTGGTCGAAGCGTCGCATGTGGTGGTCTTCGCGATCAAACGCAACCTGTCGGAAGCCGACATCGATCAGTACCTCGCGCGGATCGTGGAAGTGCGTGGTGGCTCGGTCGAGGCCCTCGCGGGCTTCCGTGGGATGATGGTCAGTAGCCTGTTGAAAAGCGGCATGAACTTGACTCACTGGGCGAGCCTTCAGGCGTACATCGCTCTTGGACAATTCATGGCGACAGCCGCGATGTTGGGGATCGACACTTGCCCGATGGAAGGGATTCAACCGGCCAAGTACGACGAAGTGCTCGATCTGCAAAGTCTCGGCTATCAAACAGTGGTCGCTTGCGTCGCCGGTTATCGCGCCTCCGACGACAAGTACGCCGCAATGCCCAAAGTCCGTTTCACCGCTGACGATGTCGTGCTGCGAGTCGATGGGAAGTAAGGCGATTGGCAAGGACGCGAGTTTGCTCCGTAGGATGGACGCGCCTCGTCCGTCCGCCCTCAGTGAAGCAGCGGGGGGACGAGATCAATACGGACGGACGTGGCGTCCATCCCACGTTTCATTCCCAACGCTCTCACCGCGTGGCATCGACCGGCGCGCGGTGACTGATCGCGCGTGCGGCCAGTTCCCGCGCTTGCGTTGCTGACGTATCGAACGACAGCGAGAGCCTTACGCGCCAGCAGCCGTCGTTCGGGACTTGAAACTGCCAGTGCGGGATGACCGCGCAGCTTTGATGGACCAGTTCAAATCCGCTCTCGGATTGGCTGACGGTTTGAATGGGCATCGTCCAGAAGCTGGCCGGCTCGGACGAATCGAGAGCCGCATCCACGCCGAGCCATTCATCGACGAGACCAATGCGCGACATCGGTTCCGTATCGAGTCGCGTGTCGAGTGTTCCCAGCGACTGGCCATGCTCGCCATAGAAGTAGCGGTCGTGCGGACCGGCGGGCATCGCCGCGAAGTTGAATTCGACCGCGAAATGAATCGGCAGTCCGGCGGGGAGGTTCTCCAACAGATAGGTCACGTCGAGCGTGCTTCCGTCGCCCGCATCGAGCGCCACCGTCTTCGTCACCTTCACCGGATACGGCCCGAGATAGCCGTCGCGCCACAAGCACGCTTCGACACGTTCGTCCGACCGACGCAGCTTCGATTGATAGACGCCTTCGGTGAAGTCGCCCAAGCCGCCGTGTCCGTTGACGAAGGCCTCGCGCGACAGCCCCGGCTGCAAAAAGTGATCGACCAAACTTTTGCGAGGCCACGTGTCGTACTGCAACTTTTGATCGAGGTCCGGTTGTTTGAATCGCACGCCGCCATTCGGATCGACACCGCCGCCGCCCTCGTGAGACGCCTGACCAGCATGTTGCCGAATGCGGTCGTGATACGGCTCGGGCCGACGATTGAGAGTTGCCAGCAAATTGGTGCGGACAGCACGCACATCGAGTTCGTACAGATGCCCACCCTTGCTGGGCGCGAGGTACGCGACGAGTCGGTCACCCGCCAGACGAATCTCTTTCCGCGCGTCGAG
>Ga0209086_10002189_pt1 | contig 15443 bp, 10 predicted proteins | sample M_130207_XF_Meta_FD_187312 | JGI IMG/M metagenome (GOLD analysis project Ga0209086, IMG submission 187312) | Freshwater microbial communities from Lake Montjoie, Canada to study carbon cycling - M_130207_XF_MetaG (SPAdes) (version 2) | ecosystem: Environmental > Aquatic > Freshwater > Lake... | reverse complement strand
GTAACTAGGCCATGCATATTTTGGCATGTTCGGACCATCGCCACGCATCGGAATCGGAGGCATTCCAACACCAGCACTCCCCATGGGCATCGGTCGACCCATTCCCGGACCACCCATTCCCGGACCTCCGGGGCCTGGTCCACCGGCACCGGGGCTTGGACCTGGGCCATAAGCCTTATCACCAATGATTCGCTCGCTACCGGGCACTTCTGAACTTTGTCCCGGAGACGGTAATCGCATGGTTCCACCAGTCTGTCGGGCACTAATCGGTCTGGCTGGAGTGGAAGCCAGCGGCCGAGGCGACTTGCCTGTGGAAGATGTTTTTCGAGGTGCACCGTTCGCAGACTGCGATTTCCCCGTTGCCGCCGTTAATTGAACTGGTGACGACAGTGATTCCGCCGCCTGTCCTAGATGCGCAACTCGTGAAAGTTCCGATTCGCTGCGTACCGTACGCGAAGGAGTTGGCAACATTTTTCCAACGACTGACTGTACAGACGTTGGCATACCGAGAGTCAGTTCTGCGGTGGAATTTTCTTGATTTGGCGTAACGACCGCATGTGGATTAACAATGGAAAGGCGGTTGACAACTCGCTGTACCCCTTCCACGCCATGCGCAAGATCGATCGCCATGACGAGTTGTGATTGATCGGAAACGGTTCCCTCAAGCCAAACAGTTCCGGCTTCTTCTTTTACATTCACTCGGTAGCCAACGAGTGTCCCAGATTCTCGCAGCTTTGCAGCCACGCTTGATGCCACTTCATCAGCGGCCAGCGATCCGGCACACGCAATGAGAGGGACAAACGACAACAAAATCTTTCGACTCGACATGCTCAACATGGACATGGATGCCTCCTTGACTTTCGCAAAACATTTTTAAGGCCCGTGCGATCTTCGGCCCTATTGGTGGTGAGTACGTTGATTGCAAACACGCTCCAAGATGGGGTATCAGAAGGGAAGCGGGGAAATGCGAATTGTGATGATCGCACTGCGTATCCCTCCCTTCGCTGACACAAACACCTAGAAGGAGTTTTCGGCTGTCAGCCGCACCGAAGGGGAGTTTTTTTCCGACTTTAACGAAGATGAACGTCAAACGCGAAGGCTGAGGAAGAAGGGAAAGAGGGGCAAGCGATGACTGCCCGTAGAAAAATACATCGTGGTGCATTCGATGGAGCGTGGCTGACGCTCACGTTTTCAATTCTCACGACTCAAAGCCGTTTGGGATTTGGGTTTGAGCGAACATTATCACTCAGCATGTTCAGAGCCAGACTTAAAATCTGCCACTGCAATGAGCGTCATAAGCGCAAGAGTTGATGCGGAAAGCGCGCTTGTGCCAGGACCCATTTCAAGAGATGCCCCGCAAACCGCTCCAATAACAGCCAACGCAAAAAGAAAAAAGATCTGCGCAGTTCGTTCATGTGAAGTGCCTTGAGCGATTCGAGTAAACCACGCAGAGAACAGACCGGCCACCTGCAAGCATCCCAGTGCGCAGAGTGCCGGGCTCATTGAATGTACGGCAAGCGCGCCAAAGAGAACCGTCGAACCGCTGACCATCATTCATACTCCCACGAGATTCAAACCCACCCGTGGCGAAACCATAGCACCTCTTGGTCGAGCATGCAGTACCAAAAATCCACTGTATTTCTGTCGATACGGCCGTAACACTATTTTCTTCAAAGGCTTTCCAGTTGTTTGACTCCACGAAGAATCGAATAACGAGTAGAAACGCAGGACGGCACTCAATCGCCCCCGAGAATCGCTTCTATTTTTTTTTCCAGTTCAGTGATTCCAACATTTCGATCAACCACTTTTCCCTGTGAATCAAGGAGCAGCATTGTTGGTAGAGTCAACACTCCAAGCATCTCAGCCAGACGTCCATCGAGACCGCCAGGCTCGTGCAACTGTATCCAAGGAATTGGTTTGGATTTAAGGTATTTCTCAAGAACTCCCTTGTCTGAATCGAGTGCGATTCCGACGACTGCGAGTTTCTTGTTTCCATAGCGAAGAGACAGTTCTTTGATCTGAGAAATATCCACCTTGCACGGCTCACACCAAGTAGCCCAATAATGAATCAACACCGGAGTGCCTCGGAGACTTGCTAAATCAATAGACTTTCCATCGAGAGAAGTTCCTGACAATTCAAGGATCGTTCCCACACTCTGCAGTCGCTTTGATGCACCGGTTGCCTTGCGTGCCGATGACGACAGCGAAAAATCGGCAACAATTTTATCGTAGAGCTCAATTGCTTTTTGTTCGTTCCCTGAAAACTCTTCCGAGATCGCGATCTGCAGCATCGCCTCGGGTGTATCGGGAGCAGAAGGATGCTCCTCAATAAATTTCCGCAACTCCTCAAGCCAAGCACGTTGTGCTTTATCAATATCAGCATCTGCTCCCTGCATGTTGACTGCATAGCGGGCCGATGCCAGACGAAATTTTGCAAATGATTGCAGTGATTCTTCATCTTTGAGACTCGCCACAAGTTTTTCAAGTAACTCAATTCCCGAGGGAAGTACATTTTCCTGAACCGCCGAGGCGAGCGTCTCAGACATTTGTTTGACCCAGAACTCTCTCTCTTCGGGTTCCGCCGCAAGAACAATTTTTCCCAAGATCACCGATTGCTTTTCGGCCAAAGCAGGCCTCGCTTCCGGTCCCGCCGCACCAAACTTGCTTTCAATATCTCGAAGCTCCACCAGCAGCGGTTTCAGTTTTTCGCTTGAGCCGGGATCGGATTCAGGCGTACCTCGACCGATCATGCCAAACGAGAGAACGCCCACCAGATCAACGATTTCCGCTCCGGGCAACTGTGGAGCATCAATCGGTCTCCAGACATCACCAAAACGTACAAGTGATCCAATAAAAATCTGCCCACCTTGCCCACCATCTTCAACAAGTGCCATGACGTTGTCATACGCCACAACATCCTTTGTCGAACCGTCAGTCCCCAGAGGAATCATTCCCGGAATCGGCGCAAGCATGTTGTTCCACTGCGTCTGCTGGCTCAGCTTTTTTTGCGAATCGAGCGTCTTTACAAATGCTTTTTTTGCACTGTCAACGCGTCGCTCAACGTCAGCGAGACGATCTCCAGAAAGACCCAGCGAATCGATTTCCGCTTTTGTTGGTAGCAATCTTCCAAACGCCGCTTCGTCTCGATATTTGATTGCTTCCACAATCTCGCTCGTTGCCTCTTCGGCAGACATCGACTTCCATCGATCGATGTTGCCGTCTTCATTTTCATCGACTCCAAAGCGACTGCCTGCGGTGTTGAGCCAGCGGTGTTCGTCAGCTTTCGCATTGAAATTAGAATCAACGTCGCGGTAGACCTCGACGCCATTCTTAAAATAGCTCCAACGATCAACGACTCGGTCCCCATTCGTATCGGCAAACGATCGAAGCACATCGCCTCGTGGTCCACGCACCACCCAAGCCGTAATCGATCCCTGTTTTTCCATTTTAATAGTTGATTCTTTTGCTTCGGATGCGGCGGGCCGGTCGTAATCGACGTTTTTCTGAAAGGGCGCAAGGCCCATTGCATATTCGACCGTCGGCTGAGCAGCGTTTGACACTGCACAGAAAAACATCGACGCCAGAGACACAGACCAGCTGGTCCACTGGCGATCTCGAAATACAACCCCAGCGAAGACGCACTGAAGCAGCCCTAGAAAACGCTGCGGTCTGTTCCAAAACCATTGTTTGGAATTGATCGACCCTCCTCGCACGTCGACCATTTTCACTCCGGCAGAAGAAGTGTTCTTCCGTAAATGATTTTTGATATTCATAGTCCAATTCTCACTGCTGAAAGGGTCGATGGGCAGATTCTGAGTCTTTCTGATGTTGCCAATTCATCAAAAATGTACCGCGTGCAAGCTTTTCAGTCTGCATGAGATTTTCATTGAACACCGCAGCGTTTTGTTGCATCCCATGAGATCAAGACGACCCTTTGACTTCGGGGCCGACAAATCTATGATCTTCAACTGGTTTCTTGGTTTTTTACTCATCGCTGCACCTGCCGCGTGCGTACAAGCCTCGAGCGCGCGTAGCTCAGTTGGTTAGAGCGCCACCCTGATAAGGTGGAGGTCCCAAGTTCGAGTCTTGGCGCGCGCACTGTTTTGTGGATTGATTTTTCGGCGATGGATTGTTCAATTTTGTTTTCCCCGTACATGAAGGTGCTTCTGCTTTTGCCGCTTCGTATGGATGCGGTCGACAGCAAAGACCAATCACACACCTCACAACAAAAAGACTGCCGCAAAAAAAATAGCCCACAAAGAATCTCGAAAACATTCGGGGACGTAGCTCAATTGGGAGAGCACCGCCTTTGCAAGGCGGGGGTTAGGGGTTCGAGCCCCCTCGTCTCCATTGTATGACTGCCTGAAAAAATCAATGAACGTTGCCAAGGGGCGCACGTCGTTCAACGATCCGATGCCAATACACAGTGGTCGTCTTTTGAGTCGTTTGTTTTATAATTCTGCATGAATTGAAAAAGTCTCGTCACGAGAGAACCGCACCGTGTTTACTCTCGATCGCTGTCATTCTCTGGCGAGGCCTTAGATCGATCGACAGTTGATACGACTCGCTCAGCCACACGAATGTGCACCGGAAAGACACGCGGGCTTTTTCGAATTAATCCGGTGGGATCGTTCTCAATCGCAGAATCCACGATGCACTTGGCCGCAATTCTATCGGTTCATCGATTCTCGGATTTCTGATCCGGTTACGTTGAATACAATCTTTTCAGATACGTTTAGCTTCTGATGTTTTGATTCCATTGATTCTGTTTTCCTTACAACTCTCTGTTGCACACAGAACTTTTACATTTTCTGAAAAACTCATGCGTACATCACCGAGGAAACAATGGAAGAACGTTTTCATTTTCATACGGATGACCTGCATCGAAAAAAAACCCATCGGGATTCCATTCTTTTTTTAGGTGGTCGCGATTCGGCAAGGCCACCTCGCACAAACTCACGACTTCCAATACGTCACAAACGCCAAGCAAGTGGAGATTTTCTCACCGGCCTGCCGCTTCGCGCGGCGTTTGAGGCATCGCTTGCCAGACATTTAAAGCACGGCGGGACCGGAAGGGTCGCACTGGTGATGGTGGACGTTATGGGGCTTAAAGAGATCAACGATCAATATGGATTTCTAGCCGGAGACGACATGATCCTCGCTGCTGCAGCCTGCCTCCAGAAGCATGGAAGGGGAGGGCGAATCATTGCCCGAATTGGGGGCGATGAATTTGGAGTCTTATTTGTGGGCGTGCATGCGAGTGAATCTGCTGCACATGCTGCCGATTCACTCGGTCGTTCTCGCCGGCTTCTCGGCCGTGGGAAAACTCATTCTCACCGGCTCACGATGCATGTTGGAATGGCGGTATCTCGCGCGAATGACTCTCCTCGCCATCTTTTTGAACGCGCCGATGAGAGCCTTCGCGCTCGGCGATAGTTTCGATTTGTGTTCATTCGTATCGATTCAAAGCGGTGAGGACATATCTCTCTGGACGCTTGAGGCGTTCGGACCAATACTATTGTCTCGGTCGGTGTTCGCCGTCCGCAGGGACGCTTTTGAGAGCGAGGCTGTGGTCACCTCCCGCCTCGCCAACACCATCTTCTCCTACTTTCCTTCCCGTCTTCCCTCGCCCTCGATAGTGATACCCATGTCCACACTTCAAAACAGCGCTGATTCCGTCGTATCCAGACGCACCAACATCCGAAACGTCGCAATTATTGCGCATGTCGATCATGGCAAGACCACACTGGTTGATTGTTTGCTACGCCAATGCGGACAGTTTCGAGCAAGCCAAGTTTCAGGCGAATGCATTCTCGACTCGAACGACCTTGAACGCGAGCGAGGAATCACGATTCTTGCCAAAAATATCGCCATCGAATGGAAGGGGGTGAAGATCAATCTGATCGACACTCCAGGGCACGCCGACTTCGGCGGAGAGGTTGAACGAGTGCTGCGGATGGCTGACGGCGCGCTTGTGCTCGTTGATGCTGCGGAAGGACCAATGCCGCAAACCCGATTTGTTCTTTCCAAGGCACTTGAAGCAAACTTACGACCGGTGGTGGTGATCAACAAAATCGACCGACCCGATGCACGACCGCATGAAGTGCTCGATGAAGTACTCGGTTTGTTTCTCGAACTTGGCGCCGATGACGAATTAGCCGATTTTCCATTTGTCTATTCATCAGCTCGCGAAGGTTTTTCTTCAAGCGTCGTATCAGATCGTTCTGGCACCATGGCGCCGCTGCTTGACTTAGTGCTTGAAAAAATTCCCGGTCCACTTGTCGCTCCAGATGCTCCCCTACAGATGCTCGTGACTACGCTCGATTGGTCGGACTACGTAGGTCGTATCGCGATTGGCAGAGTGGAGTCGGGAACGCTTTCAAAGAATATTGCGATCGTTCGATCCACTGCCGATGGAAGTATCGTTCCGGCAAAAGTGACGGCCCTACAAACTTTCGACAAACTCGGCCGCGTGGATGCGATGGAGGTCACTGCTGGTGACATTGCCGCAGTCAGCGGTTTGGAAAATGTTGAAATTGGAGATACGTTGTGCGATGCGATGGATCCTCGCCCACTTGCGAGAATCACCATCGATGAACCGACCTTGAGCATGGTCTTTGGTGTGAATTCTTCTCCGCTTGCCGGACGTTCTGGGAAATATCTGACGACTCGCCATTTGCGTGATCGACTGATGCGAGAACTTGAGCGCAATGTGGCGTTACGGGTCGAGCCAGTTCCGGGAACAGAGCAGTTTTCTGTGAGCGGCCGAGGATTGCTTCATTTGTCTGTGTTAATTGAAACGATGCGTCGTGAGGGATTTGAGCTTTCTGTTGGCAAGCCCCGCGTGATCATTCGCAAGGAAGGAGATGTCGAACTGGAACCATTCGAAACCCTTGTCGTAGAAGTACCTCATGACCGACTCGGTCCGGTTATGGAATTGACAGGCTCTCGCAGGGCACAGATGGTTCACATGGGGTCTCGAGGAGACTTTGCAAACGTAGTTTTCTCTATTCCTGCCCGGGGTCTTATCGGCCTTCGCACGAGAGTCCTTAACGCTACGCAAGGTACTGCCATCATGCATCATCGATTCGAATCCTGGAGGCCGCAGGAAGGTGATATCAGTGGCCGCGCAACTGGAGCACTCGTCTCAATGGTTGCTGGCAAGGCCGTGGCATTTGGTCTGGATAGTCTTCAAGAACGAGCAGAATTGTTTGTCTCTCCGGGTGACGAGGTCTACGAAGGAATGGTTGTCGGTGAAAATAGTCGTTCCGAAGACATGGCCGTTAATCCAACGAAGGAGAAAAAACTTACCAATATGCGCGCTTCCGGAAGCGACCGAAACATTCTCCTCAAGCCTCCGCGACGAATGTCGCTCGAGGAGTCGCTTGAGTACATTGAAGAGGACGAGCTCGTCGAAGTGACGCCGGCTGCTGTGCGTCTCCGAAAAATCCTACTCTCAGAACACGATCGTAGGCGAAACGCTCGGCAAAAGACCTGACCGTAGAGATCCCAGAAGATTTCGAAGTAACTTTCACATCGCTGCGTTCACGATCGCCGAGGCTCTAAAACCAATACGGCACTCCGCAGCGAACCATTTCAATTCCCGCGATCCCAAGAGATTCAAGCTCCTTGGCCACTTGATCGGAGTCTGACGGCTTTCGATGGACGACCATCCATCGCACGGGAGTTGTGATTTTTCTAGTCTCGATAGCAAATGTGCTCGGGCACAGATGGCCGCACACGAGAGCCAAGTCGATCAATTTCTCTGGGAAACTTGCTTCGAGAAACACTGCCTTGAGATTATTCGTCTTTGCGGCATGAGACCAGATTGCCTCAGTCGGTCCGGTATCGGATGGAAATACAACGGCCGAAGCCGCATCCTCCACGATGAATCCAATTGAAGGCACACCGTGCGACACCGGCACCGGTGTGATCGTTACATTACAGCGACGAATCGGCTTGAATAGCTCGAGAGGCGTGACTCGAACCATCGGCTCATGAGTCAGCGTGGGATTGAAAAAATCAGGCCACACCCGGCCGTTAAAAATATCGTTGCGAAGAAATTGAAGTACGTCGGGCATGGCCAGCACCTCAACGCAGTCCACTCCGGGTTCAAAGCTGTTGGAAAGAACCAGAGGCAGAGTTGCAATGTGATCGATGTGCTCATGCGTAATAAATATATGTTTGACCCGCTTTTGTCGCTCCAGATCAGCAAGCAGGCCCAGCGATCCGCAGTCGATCGCAATCTCATCGTTTATAAGATACGTCGTCAAATACTGAACGTCGCTGACTGGGACGCTCGATGGAAGGAGTTCTATTTTCATAATTCTTAGAACTTATTCTAGACGAGGGAGGTTCTAAATTGCAAAAAACTTTTTGATTCGTTCAAAAAGATCGGTCGAACTCGGAGCTTGTTTTTCAATTTGTGAAATGATCTCAAAACGAGCCACCTGTCTGCCGACGAGATACTCACTTGCTCGCTTAACCAAAAGCGGCTCGACCGTAAGAAGCTTTGACATCGCCGGCTTATCGATTCGCAAAATGCGAGTTTCAACCATAGCCGTGACGGTGGCGCTTCTCTGCGCTCCGGTCATCAGTGACATCTCTCCGAAAACATCTTTGGAAGAGAGTATTGCCAACCGGGTCGGCGCGGATCCCGAATCGCTCACCGTAACGTCAACGTTGCCCGATTCAATGATGAACATGCTCGATCCGAGATCGCCTTGACGAATGATCTCTTCTCCGCTGGCAAATGTCTCTTGCACCGCGTCAGACGCCAGTTGCAGCATCTGGTCTTCGGAAAGCATTCCTAGCAGATCGACTTCCGAAAGAATTTCTTTTCGCTGCTTGAGTATCTCGTCGAACGAAGATGCAGCTTCCGTCGGGAGATGCGTGAGTCGGATGGCTTGTGTCGCCACTGGGATTTTGATTCCGTGCCGGGCCAAGGCATACCAAATGCGATCGCGTGCCATTCCGTCAACACGGTCTCGCTTATCAAATTCAGTGGTAAACAATCGCACCCAGTATTCGATGCCGCGTTCTTTAAAATCGTTCGTGACCACTGAGGCCGCCGGGTGCTCCAGCACGCCGAAGCTACCGCGAATCGCTTCCAGCATGATCTGCTGAACTCGCTGCGGCGATTCTTCATAGGGTGCTACAACAAACAGAGAACGTCGCGACCAGCGTTGTGGCTTCGTAAAGTTTCGAATCGACGCCTGTGCCAACTGCCCATTCGGAATGATCACTTCGGCTTCGTCGAGGGTGATCACTTTCGTAGCTCGCCAGTTGATCTCTGTAACTTTTCCAATGTGCGCCTGATTGGTGTCGTACTGAATCCAATCTCCCAACTCAAAGGGCTGCTCAGCATGAATCGCAAGACCAGCAAATACGTTGCCCAGTGTATCTTTGAGTGCAAAGCCCATTACCGCAGTAAGTACCGCCGATCCGGTAAATAGTTCTGCTGGATCAGCACCGCTTTCCAAAAGCACAACAAAGAGTGCGAGAATCGTTCCAGACCACCTCAGTACATCAAAAAAGATCTTGGGCATCGGTCGGCTGACCTGCTCCCATATCGAAATACAGAAAATGATCAGGAGCGACTGAACGATTGAGGTAATCAGAAAAAAGTGAATACCCAGACCCAGAAAACGATTCAAATCAATCGATTCTGGAAAAAGACCCGCAGCTGCTATTGGCAGTGGCGCAAGCAACAAAAAAATAATTGGAACCTGTACCAACCGACGGCGTTTACCAAGTGGCAAGACAAACGCCACAACGATTGCAGCCAACGCCACGAGCAATTCGCGAGGCAAGTCTGTGCCGAATATTCCAATCACCGACTGAAGCCAATTCCACATCAAATCACCTGTTGCAAAAAACATCCGGGAGTTCACAATTCTCACGTTTTCATCCAAGATCGCACGAGCAGTCTCAATCGCTCGGAATTTCCGTCATCTTTGGCCATGTTTGAAACGCTTCACGCGTCGCTCTTCCCGCGACTCTCGGGGGAAATTTGCACTGTCCGGTCGGTGAGCGTACTCCGTATAGACTCCTCGCTGTAAAAAAAGGTAAGGTTTCTCGGTGTGAGAGTTCCGTGAGGTTGCCAATTTTACAGAATTTCTTACGATCCTGAGGTCTTCCTCTTATTTTTATTTCATATCTTGTCTCATTTTTTGAAACAAGTTGACGAAAATATTTTGACGAACATAGCGCGTCTTTAACGAACGTCCCTGAACTTTTCCTGTGGAACACGATGGTCAAACTTACAATTCGAGAACGAGAAAGCATTCAGGAAGCGGTTCGACGCTTTCGAAAACTCGTCGAGCGCAGCGGTGTAAAAAAAGAGATGCGACGTCGAGAGTTTTTTGAAAAACCCAGCGAAATTAACCGGCGTGCTCGCATGCGTGCCGAACGTCGTACACGACGCACAAAACTTCTGGGCGTTACTGCCTGAGTTTGAGAATCTTTGGTTATTCGCTCTTCGCTCTTACAGCCAGTCGAGCGCAACATCAAGCCATGGACTGCTATGGGTAGGCCATCCTGTGCTGATCCGATCGATTCCGGTTGCCGCAAGGCTGGCAACATTTTCAAGCGTCACTCCTCCTGATGCTTCTAAAACCACGCTGGGATCTATTCGATTTCGAATTCCAACAGCCTGTTCGAGTTCTCGAACGCCCATATTGTCGAGCAGTACGATGTCAGGTCGGGCGTCGAGCACTGCCGAAAGGGAATCAATTCGATCGATTTCAATTTCAATCACCATTGCTTCTGCTCGGTCGACTGGAAAACATCGATTGACCATCGACTTCGCGCGGCACACGGCCTCAGCCGGGCCGATGCCGTATTGCTGAAGTGCAAGCAGGTGATTGTCCTTGATCAAAATCGCGTCGTAGAGTCCCATTCGATGATTCCATCCACCACCACTTCGCACGGCGTACTTGTCGAGAAGTCTCCATCCTGGAATGGTCTTCCGCGTATCGAAAATCTGGCATGCTGAGTCTTGAAGACAATCGACGAGTAAACGGGTGGCGGTTGCCACGCCGCAGAGTCGTCCAAGAATATTGAGAATCGTTCGCTCGGCAGTGAGGATAGAACGCGTCGGACCGCTCATCTTTGCGATGACACTCCCTGCCGCTGCACGGTCGCCGTCGCGCGAACACGGCTCCCAGGTAATAAAAGTATCAACAACTTCGGCCACAATCTTTCCGGCATCCAAGCCCGAAACAATACCTTCCGACCGCACCACAACAGCGGCTACTGATCGCGAGTCAGCGGGCACTAAGCCAACGCTTGTCCAGTCACACTCAAACCCAAGATCTTCGGCAAGCCAATCGGTTGCCCGTTGGCGAACGAAAGCCTCAAGTGTCTGATCCCACTGAGACTGCTGAAACAATCCTTGATTCATAACGTGCTCACTCTCTATTTCGCATTTCGGTGGACATAGAGACGTTTTTGACCGAGTGCCCCCTCAAGCACAATGACGGTCAAGGGGTGGTTCTCGCCTCGGGGACCTGAAGACTCTACTCTACAGAGAAGAGTTTCAGGAGTGGAAACTTATCCGAGATTCGCTTGCGTCAATCTGCCATCATATTTGTGCACGCGGATTTTTGAGTGTTTTCACTTTTACCAAGTGCCCACTCGGATGAAAAAGTTGTATGACTGATCCACTTCAAAGCGAATCTGCTTCATCCTCGAAGGATCAAATTTTGAAGACCAGTACTCACTCTCAAACTTCTGGCAGCCAATTCGTCCCGATACTCTCTTGTGGTGGACAACGCGTGCTTGCTGCTGGAGTTATGAGCTGCCTGGTTTTCATACTGATCTGGTACGTCTGGCACGGTGGTCCTTCAAGCATGGTGGATTACGACGACGCCTTGTTTCAGCCGGCCGCGTATACCGTGAATGTCAACGTGGCCGAATGGCCAGAACTGGCGCAGCTTCCGGGCGTCGGTCCATCACTAGCACGACGGATCGTTGAGTTTCGCGTGGAGCATGGAGCTTTTGATTCTCCTCAACAATTGCTCGATGTGCCTGGGGTCGGCGACATCACGCTACGCGGTATGCTCCCGTACATTCAAAATTTTTCCAGCGATGAAACCATGACCACTCAGGCAGAGGCAATCGCTCCATGACTGCTGATTCGAAATTTCATCTGGTGAGTCCTTTTGCGCCGGCAGGGGATCAACCAGCCGCAATCGATGCGTTGGTCACCGGTATTGAATCGGGCCGACGCAGCCAGGTGTTGATGGGTGTAACCGGTTCTGGAAAGACGTTTACGATGGCCAACGTGATCGCACGAATCGGTCGGCCAACTCTCGTGCTTTCGCACAACAAGACGCTTGCAGCACAACTTTACAGTGAATTTCGAGATTTCTTTCCGCACAACGCCGTGCAGTATTTTGTCAGTTACTACGACTACTATCAGCCCGAGGCTTACATTCCACAGCGCGACATCTACATCGAGAAAGATGCCGCCATCAACAAAGACATTGACCGTCTGCGATTGGCAGCCACAAGCGCTCTGGTAAGTCGCCGTGATGTGATCGTAGTTGCAAGTGTGTCGTGCATCTACGGCCTCGGTTCTCCCGATGACTACCGTGCGATGGTCATCCGTCTCGCCAGCGGAATCCAAATAAAGCGGGATAGTATTCTTGAAAAGCTCATCTCGATTCACTACGAGCGAAGCGATGTCTCGCTCGAACGTGGACGCTTTCGAGTGCGTGGCGATACCATCGACATTTGGCCTCCTTACGATGAATATGCCTGCCGAGTTGAACTCTGGGGAGATACCATCGATTCCATTGCCGTCACGCACCCAGTCAGTGGCGAGGTGTTGACGAAAAAAAATGAAATCTACATTTATCCTTCACGGCACTTCGTGATGCCCGAGGAACGAGTGAAGGCAGCGGTGGCTTCAATCCGTCAGGAACTTGAGGCAAGGCTTGAGGAACTCAAATCGCAGGGGAAACTTCTCGAAGCGCAGCGGCTTTCCGCTCGCACTCGATTTGATTTGGAAATGATGTTGGAGGCTGGTTTTTGTCCCGGCATTGAGAATTACAGCCGTCCCTTAAGCGGCCGGCCTGCCGGGAGCATTCCCGAAACGCTCTTCAGCTATTTTCCAAAAGATTTTCTCTTTTTTGTAGACGAGTCGCATGTCACCGTGCCTCAGGTGCGGGGCATGTATTTTGGAGATCGAAGCCGAAAGCTGACACTCGTTGATCATGGATTTCGTTTGCCAAGTGCCCTCGATAATAGGCCGCTGATGTTTGAAGAGTGGGAGTCAAAACTTGATCAAACAATCTTTGTATCGGCAACTCCTGCCAACTACGAACTTGAGCGTTCTGGTGGAGAGGTCGTTGAACAAGTGATTCGACCGACAGGCCTACTCGATCCGGCAATCGAAGTTGTACCGGCTCGGGATCAGGTACCCCATTTACACAGCCAGATTATCGCCACTGTTGCTGCCGGTCAGCGAGTGCTGGTCACTACACTCACCAAAAAACTTGCCGAAGATCTGTCGGCCTACTTGGTTCAACGAAGCGTAAAAAGTCGATGGCTGCACAGCGAACTCGATGCCTTCGAGCGGGTTGAACTGCTCGACAACCTTCGCGCAGGAAAATTTGACGTACTCGTTGGGGTCAACCTTCTGCGGGAAGGACTTGATCTACCAGAAGTTTCACTCGTGGCGATCATGGATGCTGATAAGGAAGGATTTCTTCGGAGTGAAACTTCACTGATGCAGACCATTGGAAGATCAGCTCGAAATGTCGATGCCCGTGTCATTCTCTATGCCGACACGGTAACAGGTTCAATGCAAAGGGCGATCGACGAAACCCACCGACGGCGGGTATTGCAAGAAGAGTACAACGCCACTCATGGCATTACTCCGGAATCTATTCGAAAAGAAATTCGTGCTGGAATTCAAGCTGAATCGGCATCGAGAACCGTGGCCTTCAAGCCTATTGGCCACGAAGACGATTCCGCGAGTAAACAGGCAGAACTTCTGAACCAACTCGAGATCGACATGATGGAGGCTGCCGCAGAATTTGATTACGAAAGGGCCGCTGTCATTCGCGACCAGATTTCAAACCTCCGAGGCGAATCATCATCCGTTCGAAAAGGGAAAAAACGTTTCCAGAAACGATCGCGACAAGAAAAGATTCCTCATCCAAAGCGATGACGCCGAATGATCGCATCAGATTTTCAACATCTGCGAACTCCTTTAGGAATTTTCCTAACTATCTAAAGGATTGCATTCCACACAATGCCACGAAAAACGACTTCTGAAAAAGGTTGCCTACGGAAATTATTGCGGTCCATGAACCTTCTCAATGTGAATGTTATTGTGGATTGAAAGAACGCCTTCGATCCTTCGACAGCAGTCCTCGCATACATTTTTTTCGAAGTGAGTCAGTACGCTCCCTCCGAGTTCAACGAAAGAATCTTCCACTTTTACGGTGATCTTTTCCAGCGAGGGCAGTCGCATCACCATAAACATTGCTCGAAGCTGAAGCTCAATATTGATATCCGTGGTATGCATGATCAACACTTTGTTTTCGCGGCGCGACCAACTCAACGAGAGACTGGTACAGTTGTTTTCACGCTGCGAGATCTCTGCTGATTGAGTGCCGCTCTCACTCAATGAGAATTTGTATTTTGCAAACGCCGTGCCAATCAAATCGCAACTTCGTTAAGTGTTTGATCCTTTGGTGAATAAGAACCTTTTTTACTAACAGTTCTTCTAATTTTTTATTTTTCCTATAACAGTAAATGCATTTTGAAGTCGCCGATTCATTCGTCTCACTGCTCGACTGACAAGCAGGGACTGCCTTTTTTGTCAGCAGTCAGTTAAAAGTAGTTTTGGCGTCTCTGATTGATCATCGCAGTCCGTGTATCTTTACACTTTCTATTTCACACGGTTTTTTGATGTTCTTATGTCTCACTTTGAAACCGATACCTGTTCGCCACTGCCTCCCCTCGAACTTCTCTGGAAAAGTCTTATCGATAGCATCGAGCGTTCTATCGTCGTGATCGATCGCAGCTACAGAATTCAGTTCATCAACCGTTTCGAGGGGGGATGGGTGGCTGCGGATATGCTCGGCCGCAATGTGTTCGACTTTGTGCAGCCCTCTTCTGTGGAATACAGCCAAACGATGATTGAATCTGTTTTTCAAACGGGACAGGCCTGTGCCTTTGACATAGAGAGCTTCGACGCTCCCAATCACCCTACTACGGCCTATTCTGTACGAGCGGTTCCGATACAGATCAGCGGCGCCGTCGTCTCGGTCGTCGTCACATTGATCGACACACGTCTCGCTCAAGCGGCAGAAAACCTACAGCGGGAGTCGCAACAGAATCTGCAAAAACTTCTTACTCTGCACGAACGCGAACGCCAGCTTATCTCGTATGAGATTCACGACGGACTGGCTCAATATCTCGCCGGT
>Ga0209086_10002187_pt1 | contig 15451 bp, 11 predicted proteins | sample M_130207_XF_Meta_FD_187312 | JGI IMG/M metagenome (GOLD analysis project Ga0209086, IMG submission 187312) | Freshwater microbial communities from Lake Montjoie, Canada to study carbon cycling - M_130207_XF_MetaG (SPAdes) (version 2) | ecosystem: Environmental > Aquatic > Freshwater > Lake... | reverse complement strand
AGGCGCGGCAAGAGAAGATCGCATCGCAGCGGAAGCAGTTCGTGTCCAGATGGTTCTGCCTGGAAGCATGGCTTCAAGAAAGGGAAGTGCGATCATCGCGCCCGCCCCACGCAGAATTGCTCTTCGCGAGATATGCGTCAATGTGCAACCCGCATTCGAAAAGATGGACTTTCTGTGATTGCGTTCACAATGTCAAATAGTGTAGGACTCAGTGATAAGTTTTTACAGAGAAAATCTATTTCAACTTCAGTGTTTTCTGTTGGCTCGCAACCAATGGCATAGGTCAGAAGATGTTTCACAAGCGAGCGAATAAATGCTGGATTCTGGCGCAGGCTTGAGCGAATCCCGTCGAGACCAACAAGCACAGCTCCGCCGGGCAATTCCCCTCGAGTTTCAACAGGAAGACCATCGACTTGATTGCGAAGGCGACCGACGGGGTCATATGCTTCAAAGGCAAATCCAATTGCATCCATGCGAATGTGGCAACTCGCGCAATTCGGATCAGCACGATGAATTTCGAGCAACTCGCGAATGCTCTTTCCACCACGATCTGCAACGCGGTCGGGAATTTGCGCTGTTCCTGGAGGTGGCGGTGGCGGGGGAGCGTCCAACAAAGAATCCAAGACCCACTTACCGCGCTTGACTGGAGAAGTACGCGTGGGATTGGATGTTGCAGTGAGCACACTCGCGTGCGCAAGCACACCTCCGCCGCGCGAGGAATCAACGGGAACGCGAATCATTTCGTTTGAAGTTGGCGCAGCCATTTCATAATGTTGCGCCAAGCGCGCGTCCACAAATGTGTAATCCGCATCAATGAGTGTCTGTACAGGAAGGCGTTCACGAAGCACGCTGTCGAACAGCAACACACTCTCTTGCCGCATGGAGTGCAACAATTGCGAATCGATGCCAGGAAATTGCCTTGGATCTGGTGTTTTCTGCCCGAGTCCATCGATCGCAAGCCACTGCGTTGCAAATCGATCGGCAAGACTGAATGACTTGGGATCGGCAAGCATTCGTGCAACGACGGCGCTGCGTCCGCGTTGGTTGTTCAACTCGCCGCTTGCAGCAGAGTGCGCAAGCAATTCGTCCGGACAACTTGCCCAAAGAAAATACGAAAGTCTTGTCGCAAGTTCGCTTGGAGTGATTTCGCGCACTCGGATTTCCGCATCTGGTTCGGCCTCGATACGAAAGAGAAATTCTGGATGGACCAAGAGCGTGGTGATCATTGTTCGCAACTCTGCATTGAATGTTGGCGATGGACCAAGTGTCTTGCAGACGCTGTTCAAAAGTTTTCGATCTGAATCAGTCGCTAGTCGACGAAGCATTCGCTCGACCAACCAATTTGCGCTTATGTTTCGGCGGGAATCTCCCGTTTTCGCACCGATGAGAGCGTCCAGCGATTGTCGCCATGCAGGGGTGATGTATCGATCGAGCGGACCTTCAATTGTGACGTCGCACACTAGAGCATTCCGATCACTTGCGGCCTTATCTGGTCCAGCTTTTTCAAAGAAGTCATTATTGAAAGAGATTGCAATTGTTTGCGAGCCTGCATTCAGCGAAACCTCGGATCGCCGCACTCCAGGCGCGGAAAAGGTTTCTGTTACGGTGAATTCTTCCAGCCGTTGTTTGTCGACAATCAAACTCATACGCACGGGATCTGGTCCTGCTTGTTGTCCTGCGACTCGACTTGTGATGGCATATCGACCAGCGCGTGGGATTTTTATTTTCGAAAATGCCTCACCATTGGACCAGAGCAGCGCACCGTTTTTTTGCTTCGCGCCTTTTCCTTTGGTGATTTGCATCGCTTCACCTTGAATGGCAATCTTGACTTTGGCAATTGCGTCATCGTCGAGCACCGCTTGCGATGAAATCAATTCAGCAATGTCGAGCAAGCGTTCGAGTGAAGTTGGGGCAAGGCTGAGCACGGATCCGACATTGTCAAATCCTGCGCCAACATCGTCTGGTGGAAGCGCGCCGAGCGGCGAGACATCGATTTGAAAGAGATCGCGAATCGTGTTGAAAAATTCAGCACGATTCAAGCGACGAGGTGGTCCACTTGTCGCGGTGATTTGACTGCGCTCAACAAGAAGTGAAGTGTGGAGGGACTGCATCGCTTCGGTGCGTGCTGCAAGAGAAGGCTGCGGATCTGAAGTGGACGGCGGCATTTCGCCGTCGGAGATTCGGCGCAGCGCCTTGCGAAGAATGGATCGATCTGCATCCGTTGGGCCATCATGTTGAAGGTGATCGAGGACTTGATCAAGATTGAACTTTGCCTTCGCCTTTTCACCGCTGTGACAATCGATGCACCAAGCTTGTAGGAATTCTGCGCTATTTTCAGGCGGCGCATGGGCGCTGGCAATATTGATGGCCCGCAATCCACTCGTACAAAGGAGTGCGGCAATCAGCTGATTGCGTGTCTTCAAACCCATTGCAAAAGCGTATCGCAAGCAGGGCAAGAATTTTCATCCAGACAATAATTCTCAGGGAGTCTTCGCAGGCGCGGGGGCAGGCGCGGGGGCGGGCGCAGGGGCAGGCGCGGGGATTTTTTGTGCAGTTTGCATCGCTTGCAATTCAGCGAGCCGAATCTGAGCATTCGCAATTTCTTCAGCAGCTTGAGGCGCACGCTCACGAAGAAGCGCAATAATCTGAGATTCGAGAATAATTGATGTTTCGATGTCGCCTTTTAACTTGTTCAGTTTGGAGAGCAACGCAAGTGAAACCCCCAGATTGCGTGGAAAATTGCCTTCGTGCCTTCGTCCATCAACTGCGAATTGTGCGTATTTGATCGCCTCATCAAGCATGTCCGCAACATTGGCAGGCGTCGTGGCATTTGGGCTCTGTGCCTCTGTAGCAAATAAATAAAGAGTTTCCGCCAATTTTTGTTCAGCCAGAGTCACCGTTGGATGATTGAGACCAAATCGAGGGGTGATCAACTCCAATGCATTGCGTTGGTGAATCAAAGAGAGATCCAATCGATTGCGTGCACTTTCGATATCCGCGAGTAATGAAAGATTGCGTCCGAGTCGCCAATCTTTGCCACCATTTTTTTTGATCACTACCTGAATTGATTCATCTGCGTAAACCTTGGCTTCATCGAATCGCCCAGCCTTGCATAATGTGGTCGCTCTGGAGAAAAGCGTTCTCGAGAGTTCTTCACCATTTTCCGCATCAAACTTGCGCGTCAAAGCGATTGATTCATTGCCTAACTGATCGCTGAGTTCCAATTCTTTCAGGTCGCAATAGACCATGCTGAGGTGCATCATAGTTTTTGCAGTCAACGGATCGGATGGTGGCAAGTATTGTTTTCGCAGTTTCAATGCCTCTTCATATGCGAGGCGTGATTCTGGAAGGCGCGTCCCGCCAAGCCAGTAGAGCGCGCGGCCGTACTCATGAAGCGAATTCCCAAGCGCAATATTTTCCGTGACGCCTCCATTCAAGGCAGTGTTGCGCCGATATTGCACGGAGGCCAACATTGTTCGAGCCGCAGACTCATAGTCTGTCAGCGAAGTAAAGACTGGACCGATCGTTTCTCGAACATCGTTTGCAATGTCCTGCTGGGTCTGAAGCTTTTCAGCGGCTTCTTTCTCAACCAGTTTCAAAAAGTCTTGGACGGTGACCGAACTTCCTGATTGTGAACCAGAAACATTGTTCGATTTGAGCGAAGTGAGAAATACTGCGAGAGTCTGTTCCGCGCGTTGCTGTTGTTTCTCTGCCTTGGACCAAAGAAAGCCCATCACGACAGCGAATGTGATCAATCCAACCACAGCGATACACCCAGCCGCAACTGCAACGCGGTTGCGACGCACGAATTTTCCCATGCGGTATCGCGTTCCAGGTGGACCAGCCAAGACGGCTTCTCCATCGAGATATCGGCGCAAATCGGCGGCAAGTCCGCTCGCACTCTCGTATCGGCGCGTGCGATCTTTTTCGAGGCAACGCATGGTGATCCAATCCAGATCGCGCTTGAGCAATTTTTCAAGAGATCCAAACTCGATACTTCGTGCATTTGTGATGGATTTGCGTTCTTCTATGGATGACTTCGCCAACCGCGCACTTGGTCGCGGAGGTTCTGTCTCCATGATGGTTCGGTGCAAGTGAGCAATGCCTGATCTTCGAAGTGTTTCGGATTCGATGGGAGTCGTACTGGCAAGCAGTTCGTACAAGATGACGCCGATGGAATAAATATCGCTACGTGTGTCGATATCAACCGATCCACCCTCCGCTTGTTCTGGACTCATATAGACAGGCGTTCCAACAAATTGGCCGAACTGCGTTTCGAGAACATTGTCCACGACACCAGCTGATATTGCCTTCGCGATTCCGAAGTCAATCACTTTCGCGCGAAATCCTTCATCGGTTTCGCCGACCAAAATATTTCCAGGTTTCAGATCGCGATGAACAACTCCCTTCATGTGGGCGTGCTGAATTGCGTCGCAAATTTGCGCCAAAAGAGTGATGCGTCCTCGAATGTCGATACGACGATGATCGCAAAAAGCAGCGAGTGGTTCACCCGGCGCATATTCCATTACAAAGTACGGTTGACCTTCGGGTGTCGTGCCTGCATCAAAGACCTTTGCAAGGCCCGGATGATCCATGATCGCAAGCGCTTGCTTTTCCGCTTCAAACCTTGCCAATGTCGAAGGCGAAGCGAATGCCATCTTCATCACCTTCAGCGCAACTTTTCGGCGGACAGGTTCGATTTGGTCTGCGAGATAGACGATGCCAAATCCACCTTCGCCGAGTTTTGAAAGAGTCTTGTATCGAGCGCCTGACTGCCCAATCTTTGGAGCTGATGCGCCATCAAAGGCTGTCCCACCCCACGATCGAGAATCCACGCCAAAGCCTGTGGGTTCAGGGGTCGGATGCACATTTTCTTGCGCGGTGGAATCCGAGGTGACATCCATCGCACGATTTTTGCGCGGATCGTCTTCAGGCAACAGCGTTTTTTCGTCGTCGTTTGGCGGCATCCATCAGCAGTCTAGCGTTTTTGGCTTAAAATGATCTTGATTTACGTGGTATCGGTGTTTGTGAAGAAGGCATTGCATCTAATTTCATTAAAAATTATTTTGCTTTATGTAAAAGTTGCATTACATTAAATATTCTAAGGTTGTTTACAAAGGATTTCATATGTTAAAAATTTTTCAAAGCCTCATCCCAATTCTTGTTTGCTCGCTCGCGGTTTCTGTATTCGCTGGTCCCGACTGGGATGAAGGCGCGAAGGATGCTGGGTCCACCCCCGCAACTTCTCAGCCTGTGAGCGCACCGCAGCCAAGAGTGATCACGAAAATTCGTGGAACAACATCTGTCGCACTCGTTGGCGTTTCAGATTTGGTTGATATGTATTTGATCAAGACGGGCACTGCCGAATCTCTAAACACTTTTTATGTTGAATTGCAATTCGACGGTGCACCTTGGAATGCTCGACTTAGTCTTTTCAAAAAAGTGTCAGTTTCTTGTGATGGATTTACAAGCGTAGTTGCGCGACCAATTGCAACTGTTGTGAAATTCTCCAACGGGGAACCGTTTCCAAAATTCAAGGGAAGTACCGTGCTTGCTGGATCAACTTCTGGTGCAACCCTTTCAAGTTTGCTACAGGCGAATACAGAGTATTTCCTTGCAGTCAGTGGAGCTAATTTTTCTGCTTATGGTGATACAGATAGTTTGGTGTGCGTCGCAACTAGTTCAGATAAGGAATTATTTTTGAGTCTGACAAGCGCAAGCACTGCTGGAATCTATCCGGCTGCTAGCCCCGCCTACCCCGCCATCGCAAGGTTTGGCGAATGGAAAATTGTTCCTGGTGCTTCGGGGACATCATTCGCAGGCGTATATGTAATGCCCGCCATTTCGATTAATGCAGTGCCAGCCAGTTCTTGTGGGGCGGCATACCCCATCAGTGGGAATCCAGCATCATCGAATTTCGATATGCAATTTGCGCCAATTATTTACAGCGTTGGTGGCATAAAAATTAGTTGTGCGGGAGAAAAGTTTGTCACGAGGCAATTTTATTTCGATTGGAATGCGCAATGTTCTGGACAGGCCACCATATCTACTTGTGGCTCTGCAAGTGGGTTTGATTGTGCCATTCAGGTTTTCCCGTTGGATGTTTGTTCAGACGACGCATGTTCTGCAGCAGACGGTTGCTCACTCAGTTGCAATGACAACTGTTCAAGCAGTATCTACGGTGGTTCAAAAGTCACCTTTACTGCGGAGGCTGGACGCAAATATTTGGTGCGTTTAATGGCGCTCGGAGATGGCTCATCGTCTGGATGGTCATTGGGATCGATATCCTTCAGCTGTATAAATGGGAATTCGAACTGCTGCTCCCCGAATTGGGGGCAAACCTGCTGTTCGAATTCATCATGTTGCGCATTAGTCTGCGAGGTCGATCCTTTTTGTTGCACTACTGAATGGGATCAAATCTGCGCCAATAGGGCTTTAGGTAATTGCCCATCATGTGGAGGAACAACTCCATTTTCGGCTGACATCAACAACGATGGTCTAGTCAATAGCTTGGATCTCACAATTCTGCTTGGACAGTGGGGAACCTCTGGATTTTGAGGATAAAAGATACTTATTCCAATTTGAAATTCTTGTAACTTTTCTATATTTTAACTTGTATTTTGGTATTTACGATTTACAGTAGATGGTGAAGTATTGGTTTTCTGTATCAATCTTTGTTGAAGTTGTTGAAATTTTTCGGAGTTAAATCAATGAATAAAGTCACATACTCAATGTCGACACTCCTTCTGGCGTTTATCGCGGGTTCCGCATTCGCAGGTCCCGATTGGGATGAAGGGGCGAAGGATGCAGGATCGACTCCCGCAACTTCTCAGCCAGTCGCCGGGAGCACAAACACCGCCGTGACACGAGTGCGCGGTGGGACATCGGCGACTGCGCTGGTTGGCACGCCAGATCTCGTCGATATATATCTGGTCAAAACAGGTTCGAATCCCAACTTGTTCTTATGTGACATGAACATGGGTACAGGAGGCGCGCCTGCTTGGAATGCTCGACTTACGATTTTCAAGAAAACTGTTGTTAACTGCACTACTTTTTATGTGACGCTTGGATTCCCAATTGCAACCGTTGTAAAAGCTTCGGCTTCAAGCCCGTGGCCCATTCTCGATGGATCAGTTCTTGTAAACAACCCCACTGGCGGTCCCCCCGCAACTCTTGGAAGTTTGATGGCTGCAAACACAGAATATTATGTTGCGGTTTCTGGTTTGAACAATTTGCCAATTGGATTGAATTCAAATTGTTCGTCAACTGGTTCGACGAAGACTTTGTTTCTCAGTACAACTGGGTATGGGATCTATGCCATTCCAACAAATGATGCGCCTTACCACCTGACGAGTTGGACTGATCCAGCGACTGCCGAGACTGGTGCATACAGCATTCCTGTCGCTGGCATGTATCCGATACCAGCAAGTTCGTGCGATGTCCCTGCGAGAGCTAATGGACCACTCGTTCTAAAGGCATTCGACTTCGGATTTGCACCAGCGATGCCGGGAACGATCGCCTTACCTTGCTCTCCAGGGTGGTATCCAAACAGAGAATTTTTCTTTCTTTGGACTGCGAATTGCGGAGGTCCTGCAGAAGTGTCAACTTGTGGTTTGACCCATACTGATTCTGGCATTGAAGTCTTCGAGATAAATGCTTGTAACCCGGATTTGTGTGCGGCTGCAGCAAGCCCATCAATTGCATGCAATGATGAGTGCGGTACAGAAAATGCTTCCCTTGTCACTTTTACTGCTGAAACTGGCCGCCAATACCTTGTCAGGCTGACAAGACTCAGTGGATCCGCGACAACTGGAGATATCAAGTTTACTTGCACTCCTGCTCTTGGTTCCCGAGACATAAACGGCGATGGAATTGTCAATGCAGCGGATCTTGCTTATCTACTTGGAAGTTGGGGGACGAGCGGAAACTGAGACGCGCAGCGAGTTGCTTTACGCTCGCCGTCGACGCTTTCCCAGTGCAAGCGCAGATGAAATCGAAAGTAGTGCAAGCGAACCTGGCGCGGGAACGATCGAGTATTCGATGACAAGTGTCGGGGCAAGCGTGCTATCGAATGATTCGCTCGAATCAAATCTGCGCGTTGTGCCGGCCGCGGATTCGTCACCGCGAAGCATCCAACCAAATGAACTCTGCGGATTCGCCACCCACGCACGAAAATCTGCGGTCATTTGTGCGGATGTCCAAGAATAAAAACCAAGATCACCGATCGAGAGCATCGCGCTTGCGACAGAATTGAAATCTCCGCCCGCAGTGTTCCAAAGCGCACCTGGAAGTGACGAGTGCAGCCACGTCGCGTCACCAGCCAACGCAATTGTGCCACTGCCTTCGGTGCCCGTTGCATCGCTCGCACCTTCGGTCCAATTGGAAGTCATGCGATAGAGAGAAAAAATGTTGGTCTGCGTGCTTGTCGATGCGACATGCAAGCGAAGTGTCACGCTTTGAATGAGCGCATTTTCAGGCAGTATTGAAGTGGTTTCGAAGGCAATGAGCGCCCGACGAAGTTGCGGTTGGTTCGTTGTCCCTGCAAAAAAATATTGCCCCGAGCCATTTCCCAGCGCGCCCGTGGAGCTTTCATAGAGCGTGGTGTCTCGAGATGCAGAAATTTGCATCATGTCAGCTGCGACTGGCAGGGTGATGAAACCAACCAAGCAGCCAGCAAAGCGAGAGCTTGCAGAACAACGAGCGAGCATGGATGAATTATGCCCCGAGAATCGTCGGATGCAAGTCAGGTCAAATAGATTTTGTAGTGTGAAAGTGCGAAATTTTGAGCAGAACTTCAGTCGTTGTCGTCTTTGTCTTTGCCCTTGCCGCTGTCTTTGCCCTTGCCGATGTTCCTGCCATTGCTCTTGCCTTGTGCCGAATCCTTGCCGTCACCCTGCGGGCCGCCACGTTGCATTTGTTGGGGAGGAGGTCCTTGCATATTGACGTTAGGGCCTTGCATTTGGTTTCCAGGCATTTGGTTTCCAGGCATGCCTTGGCCACGGTTCATTTGCGACTTTGAACCAGAAATGCGACCTATGGCAAATGAGAAGAATGCAATACCAATGATCAGTGCCACCCAGAGCCAGCGGCGTAGTCGTCGGACTGTGCCTTCGAGTTTTTCGAGGCGAGCGTTATCAGGATTTGACGGTGTTGTTGTTGAGTCAGACATGAAAAACCTTTCTTTGGAGTAAATGTTCGAATGTGATCTTATCGAAGTGAGTCGCAGAAGCGAAGCCGCAGGATTGGAAGAGTTCAGAACCAAATCAACTGATGGGATGTAGGCTTGCGAGCTGTTGGTTTCTCGGCCATAAAATTTCCGCCATGCATTCCAAAAATATCCCAAAATTTCATCTCGAAGGACAAGTGGTATTGGTCACAGGCAGCAGTCGGGGGCTTGGGAAGGCGATCGCATTCGCCCTTGGAGACGCAGGCGCAAAGGTCGCTTTGAATTATTGGAATGATTTGACCACGGCAGACGCAACTTTCGCCCAGTTCAAGGCTGCTGGCTATGCCGGAGAATTGTTCCGCGGAAATGTGATTGACGAAATTGATGTGAACCGAATGTGCGGCGAGATTGTGACGAAGCTTGGACCGATCGACACGCTCGTTATCAATGCAACTCCAGATCAGCCGCATAAACCGATCGAGGAATATGACTGGGCGTTTCACCAATCGATGCTCGACTTCTTTGTCAAGAGTCCATTTTTACTGACGCGTGCGACGCTTGCTCATATGAAAGAGCAACGCCATGGTCACATCATCAATATCACAAGCGAAGTTTTTCATCGTGGCGTTGGAAATTTCAGCCCCTATGTTGCTGCCAAGGGTGCGCAAATTGGATGGACTCGAAGTATGGCGATGGAACTTGCGCCGTGGAATATCACCGTCAACGCAGTCGCGCCGGGTTGGATTCCAGTTGAGCGTCACGCAAATGATGCACAGAGTGACAAGGATGGATACGAAACTCTGATTCCTATGGGCAACTTTGGAACTCCAAGCGATGTCGGTGGCGCAGTTGTTTTTCTGGCCAGTGACGCGGCGCGATTTATCACCGGTCAATCAATTCACGTCAATGGCGGAACAACTGTTTATTAGAGGAGACAATTATGCGAAAAACTTTGATGGCAACATTGGCGGTGAGTTTGATCACGATGGCTTCCTCTGGCGATGCGAAGAATGCCGTCCCGCCAAAGCAGCGACAGGCTGAATTGGTGCAGGAATACGCCAAAAAACCGTGCGAGAAACCGAAATTGGCGTTCGTCACAAATGGCGTTGCCGACTTTTGGGTGATTGCACAGCGCGGCGCAGAGCAAGCTGGTGTTGAGAGTGGCGCGACGGTCTCCGTGCATATGCCCGCAGAAGGAATCGCGGATCAAAAGCGAATCATGGAAGATTTAGTTGCGCAGGGAATCAACGGAATTGCTGTCAGCCCAATTGATCCGGCAAACGAGTTGGAAATTCTTGATCAGATCGCTGGTCACACATTGCTTATCACCCAAGACAGCGATGCGCCTACGAGTGCAAGGCTTGCATACATTGGGCTTGATAATTATGACGCGGGGAGATTGGCTGGCAAGTTGGTGAAGGAAGCGTTGCCGAATGGTGGGGAGATCGCAATTTTTGTTGGTCGAATGGAACAAGACAATGCTCGCCGCCGCCGACAAGGTGTGATGGATGAAGTCTTCGATCGTGCGCGTGATGACAAGCGAGTTGAAAATCCCAATACGCCACTGACGATTGGGAAGTACACAGTGCTCAATACGCTGACGGATCAATTTGATCGTGCAAAGGCGAAGGCAAATGTCGAAGACATGATGAGCGCGAATCCAAATCTCGGATGCGTCGTTGGCCTCTTCGCATACAACCCAGTTCTCGCACTCGAAGCGCTGAAAAGTGGCGGAAAAATTGGCAAGATTAAAGTTGTTGGATTCGATGAGGCGCCAGAAACTTTGGCTGGAATTCGCGATGGATCTGTGCAAGGGACTGTGGTGCAAGATCCATACAACTATGGATATCGAAGCATTCAAATGCTCAACGCCATTTGTCTTGGAAAGCCAGATGCGCTTCCCAAGAGTGGTTTTATCGATATCCCCGCAGTCACAGTGACGCGTGCAAATGTTGATGCGTTTGAGGCTGACTTGAAGAAAAAGTTGGCTGGGAATGCAAGCGGGAGTGCGAGTGGAAATCCGGCGGGGAATAAAGCGAAGTGATGGATGCTGCTCCCATCCTGCGGTGCAGGGGGCTTGGGAAGAGGTTTGCAGGCGTGCACGCTTTGCGATCAGTAGATATTGATATTTACTCGGGAGAAGTTGTTGCGGTTGTCGGCGCGAACGGTGCTGGCAAGAGCACACTGATGAAAATTCTTGCAGGGGTTCTGACGCCAGATTCTGGCGAAGTTTTTTTGTCAGGACAATCGGTGCGATTTGCTGGCGTACGAGATGCAGTGCGAGCTGGAATTGCGCTTGTGCATCAAGAACTGAACCTCGCGGATAATTTGGATATCGCCGGGAACATTGCTCTTGGTCGCGAACCAAATCGATTTGGTTTTCTTGATCGCAAGGCGATGCACACCCAAGCGCGCGAATGGATCGAGCGAGTCGGCCTGGATCTATCGCCTGCGAGCGATGTCTCCACGCTGTCGATCGGTCGTCGCCAAATGGTTGAGATTGCAAAAGCGCTCTCTTTGCAAGCGAAAGTGTTGATTTTGGACGAGCCAACAAGCAGTTTGAGTATGGGCGAAACGAGTCGCTTGCTGATGTTGATTCGCACACTTGCCAATCAGGGAGTTGCGGTTGTCTATATCACGCATCGACTGAATGAAGTTCTCGAGTGCGCTGATCGAGCCGTTGTACTGCGTGATGGTGAGCGGGTTGCAGAGTTTTCTCGCGATCAACTGACACGCGAAAGACTTGTCGGAGCAATGGTGGGAACGATTCACGAAAGTCAGCGTGTTGAATTGCGATCTACGAATGAGAAGTCGCAGGCGAGACTTGTTGTGCGCGGTCTGCAGACACAAGCGCATCCAAAGTCGACCATCAATTTGAGCGTTCACAAAGGCGAGATTGTTGGGCTGGCAGGTTTGGTCGGCGCAGGCCGCACAGAAGTTCTGCAGTCCATCTTTGGAGTCGATCCCCGTGTTGTCGGTGATGTTTCTCTCGATGGCCAGATTATTGCGCCGAGTGATCCTGTTGCTGCTTCGCGCTGCGGAATCGCGATGGTTCCCGAAGATCGGCAGCGAGATGGTTTGATGTTGGAGGATTCTGTGCGGATCAATGCGTCGGTCGTCAAGATCGCACGAGATTCAATCGCAGGTTTCATTCGCCGTGGTGCAGAACGCACGGGAGTTGCACGGATGATCGACTTGATGAAAATTCACCCTGCACTGCCCGAGCGACAAGTTGCGCTTTTTTCAGGTGGAAATCAGCAGAAAGTAGTGCTTGCGAAATGGCTTTCGACAGAGCCAAGCGTGCTCTTGCTTGATGAACCGAGTCGCGGTGTGGATGTTGGCGCGCGAGCAGAAATTCACGCATTGATTCGAAAAGCCGCACATCGCGGCGCAGCGGTGTTGTGTTCGATCAGCGATACAGAAGAATTGTTATTGCTCTGCGACCGAATTGTCGTGATGCGCGAAGGTCGAATTGAAGGCGAGATGAATATTGCCGACGCAACCGAAGAAGCGATCACTCGGTTGGCGGTTGTTGGCGGTGGAGATGTCGCAAGCCACTCTGAGGCAGCAGCATGAAGAAGATTCTAGGTATCGCAGGAATTTTCCTGGTGATCGTGATTGCAACATCGATTCTTTCGCCGAATTTCTTGACTGCATACAACATTGAAAACCTTCTTCGACGTACTTCACTCTTCGGCATTCTCAGTATCGGCGTTGGATTTGTGATTCTCACCGCAGGCATTGATCTTTCGATTGGTGGTGTGGTTTGCTTGTCTGGAATATTGACCCCATATTTGTTGAATCAGATGGGATGGTCTGCAACCGAAACAGTTGCATTCATTCTGTTGATGTCTATTGCGATCGGAGTGATGCAAGGCGGGTTGGTCGCATATGGGCGCATCCAATCATTTCTTGTCACGCTGTGCGGCTTGCTGATTTTCAGAGGGCTTGCGCGCGGTGTCACAATGGATCAAACGCAAGGATTTCAGGGAAAATTCAGCGAGCTGCGATGGATTGGCAATGGACGTATTTCAATTCCAGGCGTTGAAGGATTTGCACTCCCCGCGCCAGTCTTGTCGCTGATCGTGATCGCAATTCTTTCAATGATTTTTCTCAACTGCACGGTCTGGGGAAGGTGGATGAAGGCAGTCGGCCGCAGTCCAAGCGCCGCGCGATACAGCGGGATCCCAGTCGCACGTCTGCAAATTCTTGCATACACCATCTGCAGCTTGTTAGCAGGTTTCGGTGGGCTACTTTTTGTTTGCGATGTTGGAAGCGCGCAACCGAGTGACTTCGGAAACTTTTATGAGCTCTATGCTATCGCCGCAGCGGTACTTGGTGGATATCGTCTCTCTGGCGGAGAGGGAAGTGTTGTCGGCGTTGTTATTGGCGCAGCGGTGATGCAGGTCTTGCGCAATGCGATCGTTCTCATATCTTGGTTGCCTGACACAGCGGAGTTCGCAGTGATCGGGCTTGTGATCTTGATCGGTGTTCTGGCTGATGAATTCCTGAGGCGGTACGCAGCGAATCGCGCTCGCACTCAGGCGAAAGGAACTTGATGAATTCGGTTGTCATAAAAAGTATCGTCGGTGTCGGTATTTGCACGCTCTGTTCTCTTGCGGTTTTTGCAGCGGCGTCTCTTTCTTCAACCAAACAGAAAGCATCATCTATGAATGCAAGCGTTACAGTCGCGGACTATGGCACGGTGAATGGTCAGCCCGCGCATGTGTGGACACTCACAAATTCCAGCGGAATACGCATGAAAGCAACCGATTATGGAACGATCGTCACCGAACTTTGGGTCCCAGATTCCAAGGGCAAACTTGTTGATGTTGTGCTCGGGCGCTCCTCGGTGCAGGAGTACATCGACCGCACGCAATACTTTGGATGCACAGCGGGGCGGTGCGCAAACCGAATCGCCAAAGGTCAGTTCACGATTGATGGGAAGTCTTCGCAGGTGACTTGTAATAACGGAGTCAATTCGCTGCACGGAGGTGCGAAGGGTTTCGACAAAGTGTTGTGGAAGGGTGAGTCTGGAATGAAGGATGGCAATCCGTTTGTGACTTTTACCTATGCCAGCAAGGATGGCGAGGAGGGATATCCCGGAAATTGCACGGCGGTTGTGACGTATACATTGACGACCAAGAATGAATTACGCGTTGCGATGAGTGCGACAACAGATGCGCCAACGCCCGTGAATCTTGCGCATCATTCATATTGGAATCTGGGCGGACATGATTCTGGCGTGATCGTGCAAGACGAGTTGATGATTCCAGCTGATAATTTTACTCCAGTCGATGCAACGCTGATCACTACTGGTGAGATCAAGTCTGTCGCGGGGACGCCGTTTGATTTTCGCACGATGAAAACGATTGGCAAAGACATGGGACAGTTGCCTGCCACAGCGACGGATCCCGGCGGCTTTGATCACAACTGGGTGATCAATGGTGCGAAGCCAGGCGAGATGCGAGAATGCGCTGTTTTGCGCAGTCCAAAGAGTGGAATTGTGATGACAATCATCAGCAATCAACCTGGAATCCAGTTTTATACTGGTAATTTTCTTGATGGAGTCCCGGGGAAGAATGGTGCGATTTATGCAAAGAACAATGCGCTGTGTCTTGAGTCGCAAGCATTTCCAGACAGCATCAACAAGCAGGGAAAAGCGGGATGGACCGACGTGATTTTGCGACCTGGGCAAAAGTATCAGCATGAGATGGTGCATCGGTTTGCGGTGGTTGAATAGGCGGTGCTGAAATAGCCGCGGACACCGCCGCGGAAACTGATAAGTGAGCAGCCGTGAAAAGTCGCTCTCGGGGCTCAAACAGTCCTCGGCGACCGACACGATCCGATTTGCGAAATTTTATTGCAAGTTCAGTCGGCCGCCTGCGGAACTCGCCCGAGAGAACTTTCCAACGGCTGGAGACGCAAACGGATGCGAGTAGGAATCTGAAAACGTTCGAGCGAGAATTTGATTCGCCAACGTGGGCGCCATCCGATGACGAATCGGCACACACGCGTGGACTTCCGTAGATCTTGCGGCTTCGCACAAAACTGCATCGTCGAGCCTCTGAAATGGGCAGTTAGTGTCGTTTTTCGACACTGGTTGCCCATTTCAAGCAGATGCGCAACGGAATCTGAAAACGTTCGAGCGAGAATTTGATTCGCCAACGTGGGCAGTGGAATGATTTGAACCCCGGCGAGTTTGCAAGCCGAGCAAGTCTGCGCAGCTCGGCGCAGCATGTTTGAGCCCGGGGGCAAATCAGTCCGCTGCCATAATCTGCACGA
>Ga0209086_10002182_pt1 | contig 15462 bp, 16 predicted proteins | sample M_130207_XF_Meta_FD_187312 | JGI IMG/M metagenome (GOLD analysis project Ga0209086, IMG submission 187312) | Freshwater microbial communities from Lake Montjoie, Canada to study carbon cycling - M_130207_XF_MetaG (SPAdes) (version 2) | ecosystem: Environmental > Aquatic > Freshwater > Lake... | reverse complement strand
GTAGGAAAAGCTGTTTGGTATTGGTATTATGATGTGGGACCTGATGATAGAGCGGCATGTTTAAAACAAAATAAAGATGTAATAAAATTACCTTCTGATGTTCCTCTTGAAGAATTAAATTGGGTTGATTTAAATGTACCAGCACAACAATGGGTGAGAAGATGGTTTACCGCATACGTTAAAGAAACACTAGGTAGAGTTAGAGGAAAATATAGTGGTAACTTAAAAACACCTGATTCCGAAATTATAATGGATTATACCAGTCTTTTAACAGAAGGAAAAGATGAAAAAACAAAACTAGAAGAAGAATTAAAATTACGACTTGAAAGATTAAGGCCTGAAAAACAAATGGAAAAAGAAGCTTTAATTGCGGAAAATTTAAATAAACAAATGAAGTTTAGGGCTTTCCCAAGACAAATATATGTAATATAATTATTTATGGCAATAATAAGAACAATACCATCACAAAAAATTATTAACGGACAAGTAATCAACACTTCAGAAGTATCTTTAATTTCCGAATTAGAATATAGTACAAACGGTGAAGATTGTATTGTAACTATGGGAGTTTCAGAATCTACAATTATTTTAAATTCAAAAACAACAGACCATGTTGTTGTTAAATCGATGATTAAAACAACAATAAAGCCTGATGTTAATAGAATTGATGAAGACTATGACGAAATTTTATTGGACAGATACGCTTGTGTCGAATTTAGATTTTGTGGAGGTAGTTGGTATATTTTAAGTTCAGACGGGTTGAAGCAATCTTAACTTATCTTCCCAACCTTCTTCAGCCAATTTATACATATAATTTGAATCAAGACCTCTTTTTTCCCAATAAGATATTTCTCCGTCAGACAATGTCATAACTTCTTCTAAACTATCTTGAGAACCTTCGTCTAATGGATTTCCATTTATAAGTTCACATTGGGACGTTGTAAATATACCTCTTTCGGCAGGGTCACTAACAATTAATCCATTTCTAACTTCATCTTTAAAAACAACCATTAAAGGTTCAATTCTTTTGTTAAATGTTGCAATTGCTCTTGGTACATTATAGTCTCCAGTTAACTTAGGGTCTGTATCCAAAATATCTTTATCTAACATATAACAATTAACCATTACACCATCGGTGATAGGTTTAGATTTTGGATTGTTAAATAAATTAACAGCATTTGTATCTTTTATTTGTTTTACAGTCATCTTTTGAACATCTCCCTGAGAAGCTTTATTTCCGTTATTAACATACATAATAACATCACCCAAATTAACACTTAAGTTATTTTGTATTGCAAGTTCCATATGTGCCATTCTACTCATACTATTTCCAGACTTAGTCTTAGTCGACAGCCTTTTTTTATAATCATCAAGAGTTAATTTAACTTTAGCTCTCTGTGCGATTTTACTTAACGGTATTTTTTTATCAAATATTTTTTGTAGATATTCATAATAATATTCCACAAACAATTTTCCGTTTCCCTCTAATAAAAATTTAATTCCGATATCCAAAAACTCCTCAATATATAAAGGAAGTTTTTTTGATTTAATACTATTACCCGTTAGTTTTATTTTTCCTTTCGCATCCATTACCGCATAATTCTTACGAGCCAAATTAATACATGAAGGCCAAACACCATCAGTATCAAGAGCCATCTCACCTCTCATAAAAATGTCGTTATATTCTGCAACGTCCGCTTCAGGACCAGTATACTTTAAACCCTCTTTAACCTTCCAATTTAGACCTCTACCAATATACGTGTGTTCATCCACGTTATCGGGAGATGAGAAGTTTACACCATCCGTATCCATCACCAGAGGGGTATATCCACGAGACATAAAGAATTTAATCATTTGACGAAGATATTGTCTACCTGTACAGGTAATTTGTTCTCCCATAAACATATCTCCCCAAGCATAAACTTGAGGTGCCGATAACGCACCGAACATTGAGTTAATGAATATTTTAATCGGTAATTGTTTATTACCATATGATGCTGACTTTTCGGGGTCAGTAGTATAATACTTTTCAGCAAGTTCTTTATACTTGATACGAGTGTCCCTAAAATACTTTAACATTCCTTTCATTGCTCCTGTCACATCACATTCAGGAAATACATCATGAACCAATTGGATTGAAGGATATAGTGAACTAAAGTCAAGTTTTAAAACATTCTTTGAGTATCCCACTTTTAACAATCTAGATAGACCACCGACAAAATCAGTTTTACCTTGTTTTGCGGGAATGGCCAAATTATGTTTATAAGACCAAGCCAACATTAACATTTTCCATAAAGTTGCCGTACCCATTGTAGATACCCTTTCATATGTTGTTGGAATCATGGATGCCAATAGAAACGACGCTTGATTAAATTCATGGTCAACCTTTAAAGTTTCATCCAAGTCATCATCAAGATACATCTCAACCAATTTATCCCCTGTTATTCTTTGATATATTCCAGGAAACTTTATATCTAAATCAGTATATTCTGTGGCTTTTTTGTAATTACCGTTGGTTACATTTAACCAATATTCTTCTTTATTCTTATACATCTTACCAATATCTTCATGGTCAATGTAAACTCGGTCAGCAGATTCTCCTTTAATATATTTTGTAATATATTTCAAACCAGCACTCTTAATACTTGAATTAATTGCTTGAGCTCTACGAACCGCATGAATAATATCAATACTATTATAACCCCATATCGATGTCTGAACAAAACTTTCAACCTCATTAGCAAGTTTTAACATACTATCTTTTCTTGTAAACGAATGTTGGGGGTGTAAAGATTTACAAATCTTTTTAGGGTCAATCTTTAAAATTCTACATCTTTCAAATATCCAATGCCAATCGAAGTTTGCAGAATTATAACCTGAAATAATACTTGGTTTTAACTCATCAATAACTTTGAAGAATTCTATAATTGCCCCTTTTTCTTGGTCCTCATCAATACATTCAATAACCCTGTGATATCCTTTATTGGTTTTTATACCAATCATGAATATCTGACCATTTTCAGGTTCTAATGAAGTTGTCTCCAAGTCAAATACAAGTCTCGTAATTTGATTATAATCTTCAAATCCTTTAAATAATCTTTTTTCTCGTGCAATTAGATATTGTTCTACAGGAGGTAGAATTATAATTTTATCTTTACTCTTATCACCCCAAGGGTCACATCCACCATCCCTAAAAAATTGAATTAACTCTCTATAACCTTTTAATGATTTAACCATAAAAGTCATACCATTATTAAGCCTTTCATTATCATGAGTTTCTAATTTCTCAATCATAATACCATACTTAGTCATGGCTTCTTTCTGAACTCCTTTGGAGTCATTATAAAACTTTAGTCCGCGTAAATCACCAACCCAAGCAAATGGGATAAATGTGTCTTTTCTAATTTCTTTTCCTTTACCAGGAATTTCTTTGATTTTGTAAATTGAATTAGATAAGTAGTCAAATTCGATTGCTACAATAAATTCTTCGGGGTCATTACCTAATAGGAATGATTCAATCTCTTCGTTAGATATCATAATAGTTTATTTAAAATGGTTCATTAGCTTTCACATTATAGTGAAGTTAACCTTAATAAATAAATATAAAAAATGATTTTGATTAATCAAATTAACAACAAGCAGTTTCAGAAATAAATGAATCTTGAATATTAATATACAATTCTTCTCTTAATGGTAATATAAGATTTCCTTCATCATTTTTAATTAAAAATTGACCTTGGTATCTTCCCGGAGTATTTGTATCTCTACTTGTAAATTTAAAATATATGTAATATTCAGTTGTTGAACCTTCAGGTAAAAGTAAACCAACAATATCTGCAGGGGCCGAAACAATTTTAGGTATTCCGGTTTGAACATCAATCATTGAAAAATAAATTGATGATATTATCAAATCATTCATGAATTGGTCATATCCGCTCCTACCGTCTTTAACAACTTGCATTTTTAAAACAGGCAAAGTTGCATTCTTTTTGATAAAAAATTCCATAACAATAAATATATTGTTATGACTCTTTTCTAAGCCCCCTGTCGTAATGTTCAAATCTATTATGTTCGGTAGGTGTCATAAGTAATATTCCAGGGTTTAATTCATTCTTTTTAACCAATTGATACATATGACTCATCCAAGTTTGTTCAAAAGGATGTGCCCAAGTAACATCTAAAAACATTTTTTTATTTCCTGTTTTACTAACTATTTGAGGCCAATTACAATAATAGATTTCACCAACAGCATACGGTATACCGTTATATGACAATATTTTATTAAACTGCGTTCTTGGTGCATTTGGGTCTAATCCAGTTTCTGGTAACCTTGGTTTACCTGGCCAAAATTCACTTCTAACATTTTGCGGCACATTGTACCATGACCACTGAGTTCCATTATCCCCAAAAAATTCGGAATAATTTAATTTTAGAAAATCAAAATTTTCTTTTTTCATTATTTCTAATGACTTGGTATATAAGTTTGGAGTATACCTATTAAACCCGTTTCTACATACTTTACCTTCTGTTGGGTAAAAAAACATATCATCTTCAAAAAACAAATAATAATCTAAATCTGTGTTTTCAAAATGTTCGGCAATCCATTGTCTACCTCCACAAATACCTAAATTGTCTTTCTTAATATGTTCAAAATCAAATTCTTTACAAATTTCCAAATATTCTTCTGTGGTTGATAAATCAGATGAATTATCTAATAAGAATTTTTTTGTTTTTATTATATAATCTTTATCATAAGCCAACATTGAGTCAATTAAAGTTCTAAATTGTTTTGGACTATTGAATGTTATAACATATAATCCACATTTATTAACATCTAAATTATTGGTTACTTCATTAACGGGACTAATTTGATTTTCACTTTTAACTAATAAAGTATCGTTTTTTAAATCTTCAAAAAACCTACCAATTAATCCATTTGATTCTATTTCAAAATAATTTATCAAATCAGAATGCCTATATACCATAATGGAAAATATACTTTCTTCAGTCCCCATATAACCTTCATCTAATGTAGATTTTAATAGATTATAATAAATTCCATTTATATCAGATATTGTATTTTTTGGGCCTCCAAAAAACCCACCTCTAGCAACTTTATTTACTTTATTCCCAGCAATTGAATTTAATTTATTATATTCAAAACCATGAATTTCGGTTTCAGCTCCATAAGGAAAACAAATAAAAGAAAATTTTGAAATATATTTGGATAATTTATCCAATACTTTATCATGAGTAAAATACCCTGGATGGACAGTATTTGTAATTCCTCCATCAATCCAAAACATATATTCAGAATTAAATTTATCCATTATTTTAGCATCATTTAATAAAAATACTTTAGACATCACAAGAGGATTATAATTTTCCAATCTAGCTTGTGTAGAATCTCTTAACCATCCTGACCTACTTAACCAATCTTCCTGTACTCTTATTTTTTGTACTTTATCAAAAAATTCATTATTTTGAAACCATGATAATGGTCTTATAATAAATTGAGTATTTGAATCATTTCTTCTGCTCGAAACAAAAGTTTTTAATTCTTCATCACCAAATATTATCATATTTGTGTCAACTTCTAAAAGTTTTTCAAATCTATCTAAATAATGTTGATAATTTCTTGACCATCCTTCGCTTAAATTTCCGCGACCAATGTCCCAAATGCCGGTTACTAATGTTATATTACTCATAGGTTCTATTAAGTTCTTCTAAAATTTTATAAAAACTTTTATTATTTTCAAGAGTTTCATCTGAAACACCCTGAGGAGCATTTCCTTTATACCACCAAATATCAAAATCTTTTCTTTCAAATAATTCTTTATGATTTACGTTCATTAAACTCATAATAACTTCTTCATGTAAAATTACTTTATCTTCATTTATAATCTTTTGAAGATAATCTTCAAATATGTTTACAACTTCATCCCATCTATCTTTGTGACCGCCAAACAATCCACCAATAATATGAATACTTCTATCGTATTCTTTATACCATTTAGGGTCAACAGTGCCAGACCAATAATTTCTATCATTTTCTTTTCCAAGTAATAAAAATTTATCGTTAGTATCTTTTATGACATTTTTTAAAAAATTGTTATTGAACAAGGTACTTTCATAATATCTTGCTTGAGGATGATTATTCACCAAATATTTTTCAGGTATTAAACCACAATGAGATAATCCTGCGTCAATCCAATAGTAATAATCGTAAGACCTATCTTCATTCCACCACCAATGAAATTTACTATATTGTATTTCAACACATCTGTCAGATTTTTTTGCATCATCAATATTTTTATATTGATTAATTAAATCGCCAAACTTTGTTTCTGAAATATCAAATATTTTAAATTTTAATTTATCTGAAGAAATGTTATTTTGGGTATAAAAAAAATCAACTAAGTCATTTATTTCTCTATCCGATGTGTAACATAAAAAATCAGCATCTGTCATTTTTAATAATGAGAGTAAACTATATTTGTAATGACCCCCTCGACTAGGTCTTCCACCAAACTTAGTTCCATGCAAATCACTATAAATCGATGTTATAAATTTAATTTTCATAATTTTAATCGTTAAATCTTTGTGAGTAATGTTTATTGCTCCAATCAGAAAAATGTGGTAAATGGAATGGGGCGAAAGTATTTGTTGGTTTAATTGAATGGGGTATGTCAGTATAATAAATTCTGCCCATCATATCCCCATCCTCACCTCCCCATCCTTCGTATTTTTCATCAAATCCTCCTAATGATAATAATAGTTCTGTGTCTGATAAATAAACACCACCCAGTCCACCTGTATGATGTCTTAACGGTCCATTTTCTCTAGCACCTGAATAGGCATAAGACCAATTAGCTTTACTAATAATAAAAGTATCATCAACAATATAATCGGATACATTATCTTCTAATTTTGCCAAATCAAAAGTACAAACATCTCCTTTATTTAGTCCTTTAATTAAATTTAATAAAGTTTCATAATCTTGTTCATAAAAAAATGCATCACAATCTATCATCATAAAAAAGTCATATTTTTTTTTATCTTTTAAAATAATATTAGTTTTTTCTGCTTTTTTATAAACACCTAAAGGATATGGTATGTGAACTGAATCAGTTATAATTTGTTCTGGAGAAAAATCATATAAAGTTGATTCTGCATTAATTCCATTATTTTTAAGATAATTTGTTAATTTTTTTAACTCGTTCCATGAAAATTTAACGTTTCTAATTCTTGTAGAATCTGGGTGACCGTCATCCCAAAATTTCATATTTAAAGAAATACTATTCATTAATCAAATTTTTAATTTTTTCCCAAACACTATAATTTGAATTTATAAAATATTCTTGTTTTAGTTTTTTTACATTATTTAAATAAAAATTATATAGTTCTGTTTCGTTATTAATAATATCTTTAACTTTATCTACCATTTCATCCATTGTCATATTATTTAAAGAAATAAAACATTCTTTAGGTAATAACTCGTTAATGTTTGAACACCCTAAATAAATTGGTACTGTGTCTGTTAAAACAACATCCCAAAATTTTTCACTAATATAATTTTTTTGAATTGTATTTTCACAAGCAATTGAAAATTTATATTGGTCAAGACCAATATGTTTATTCCACACCTCACCTTTAATGTTTTTACCATTATTTTCCCAATAAGTGCCAAACACATCAATCCTTTCATCTGTTGATAAATTAACACCTAAATTGGTTCTTTCTTCATAATTTATTTTATGAGTATTTAAATTCTGTAAATGATTATAATGACTATAGTGGTCTTTTCTAACAATAATTGAAATTACCTTATCTTTTGAATAGTTTTTATCTTTTAGTTTTAAAGACCAATCGAATTCTTCTCTATTATCATGCTCTCCTCTACCAGCATAAAACATGGGTAATAATGTTTCAATATATTCTTCTCTATCAGGATACTCTCTTTTATCCGATATTAAAATTTTTGAACAATAATCATGTATGTTATCTTTGGGTTGGTTTGGTGACCATAAAGGTTCTTGTGAAATATAAAAAGTTTTTTCTTTTTGAGTTTCAATTTTACTCCAATCGGTTTTACCAAAAACTATTGTATAGTCAGGATTTTTGTCCACAAAAGAATAATTAATTAAATCTTCTTTTGGAACAAATTGTTTAATCATTCTTGTGTTCAAGGACATAGCATCTGTCCACCAACATTCTAATTTTATTTTAATCATATAATTTCTAAAGATAAACTATTATATCTCACAAATTTATCAGGACAATATTTAAAAATATGTTCGTTTTTAAATTTTTTAATATTCCCGGCATAATGTCCGTCGGCATTTCTTAAAAAAGGGTCGTTAATAAATGTTTTTTTTATAAGAACATATCTTATTAAAGGAGAACCAATGTCAAAGTTTCCTAAACTAAGGCATTCTTCTTTTCCATATAATCTAATTTTTTCAGTTAATCCGGCTTTTTGAGAAAATAAAACTAAATCAACATTTGAATTTTTTTCTTCGTTATATGTTGAAATTAAATCCCATGTAATAACATTGTCATCATCTAAAAAATAACACCAATCATTATCTCCAGCTTGAATGTTTTTTATAAAAAAATTTCTTTGTTCGTGACCAAAAACATACTCAGTATCTATTTTATAAAACTTAACTCTATTGTCATCTTTTAAAAAATCTAAAGAATCATCCCCTATTTTATTTGAACCTTCAATTAAATGCCAATTAAAATCATCAACTTGATTTTTTATTGTAGAATAAATGATTTTTATATTATTATACCTATAAAGTGGTGTTATAAAATGAATCATATATTATTTTTATTTTCTTTAAAAAATTTTTCATACGGATATAAATTAACATCTTCTAATAATGGGTCACAATCAATTCCAAACATACCACTTATCCCACTTTTAGAATTACCACATTTATATTTTTCATTAAACGTAAAATTTCTATTAAAAAAAGAATATTTTCCGACTCCAGGTTTTACGTGTTCATGTCTAACATCTGAAACTATATTATGAATTCCTTGGGCATATAATCGATAAACATCTTTATTTTTTTTACTTAACATTCTATAAGTTATGTCACCATCTTCTTCGCCAAACCCTAATAGTCTTTCATCAAAATAACCTAATTCATCCATTAAATCTTTATTGGTGACAAAAAATGAAAAAGTATCATTTACCTTTGACAAACCGTAATACGTTTCAGAATCAATATGAGACGAAACAACTTCAAACAAATTATCATTATATATTTGAATGTCGTCGTTTAAAATTAAAATATCTTTTTTAGTTGAATGAATGATTAATGTATTCCACATTTTAGATAATCCTCTCATTTCTACAAAAAATATTGGAAAAACATTTTCATATAATAAACAAAGATTTAATATATTTTTTCTGTATTCCTCATTAAATTCTCCGTTTTTTTCACCATTTACGCACAACATAATATTATTATTAACTCCAAGGTCTCTAATACTTTTAACTAATGATTGCACAAAATCAAACCTCAAGGAAAAAGTTGTAATTCCAATATCAAAATTATTTTTCATATATCCAGCAAGCCCCCATTTGTTTTATATTTTTTTTATTTTTAAAAAATTCATTAACTGCCGAATAAACACCACAATCATAATGATAATCATGTCCTGCAATAATACCACCTTCTTTCACTTTTGGATCTTCACTATTAATATTTTTATAAAAATGTTCCATTAGTTATAATATTATATATTTTATTTGATAAATTTAATTTAAAATCAAAATACCATTTTACCAATTCATTTTGTAATTGATTATATTTTTCATCATCCATCATGTAATATTTTTTAATTTCATCCCATGAATTAACAATAGGTAATGGAGAATCTCCCCAAACTTTATTAAAATATTCTAAATTATTATATTTTTTTAAAATTGGAATAGACCCTGATTCTAAACATTCCATTATTCTAAATGAATCAGGATGAATCCAACCCATAGGACAAGGAACAAATTTTGTTTTATTATAAATTGAAATACATTCATTTTGATTTAATGATGTTGGGCAATTCCAAGAATTTGTTTTATGTATAAAAACATTTTCCATTTGTTCCATAACAGATAATAATTCTTGTCTATCTGACTTTGGTTGACCTATAAATGAAAACTCATATTCTTTTATAGTCGAATTAGTATTATTTTTATTAATAAATCCTGATTTAACACCTAATGGAATAAATGTGACATTACTATTAACAATATTAGAATCATAATAATTTCTAAAAACGTGTTTGGCCTTTGAATAATATTCACAATTGTGTTTTAAATCTTCGTTAGAAAAATGAAGAAGATAAAATTTATAATTGTTTTCGACAAACTTATTTAAATAATTGTTGAACTCTTCAGAAATATTGTTTGAGTTATTAGAATAAATTATTACAGAATTATCTAAAACTGTTGATAATTTACCATCATCAAAAATTCTATTTTGTTCAAAGTTTTTAAATAAAACTTCTGTAGTATATTCAAATTCAAAAGTTGTTTGGTCACCATTAAAGGTTTGCCAAATTAAATTAATTTTATTCATTATTTTTTATGTATTAAAAGTTTTTCACCACAAAATAACTCATAATTAATTTTTTTATCCTTAAACCATGTCTCTGTTAATCTACAATCGTATGCATGTAAATCTTCAATAATGTATAACCCACCCTTTTTTAAATAAGGATATAATGTTTCAAAACTTATAATATGGTGAGAATGTTGATGTAATCCATCGTCAATTATTATATCGTATTCACCACCATAAGTTTCTATACACGATTTTAAATCATTTTCATTACTTTGGTCCCCTATAAAAATTTTCACATTATTTTTCTCATAAGATTTAGAATCTTCATTAATATCAAAACCAATAAGTTCTAAATTTGTAAAAAATTCTGTCCACATTTGTATTGAGGCACCAGGAAATCTTGGGTCAGCAATACCTATCTCTAACATTTTAATTTTATCATCCTTAATTGGATGAAAAAAACTTTGGTATGTTTCTGTATAAGAATGGGACTCAAAATGTTGAGTCCCTTTATCTGTACCAATTTTATTTGCAATTTCTGTTAACGTCATATTAAAAAATTAACTTACAACATTATTTAATTGGCCTGTAATTCTATCACACCATCCTTTTGATTCTGAGTGTGGCCAAACAACCCAGTATGTTGGTAATATCGCCGTTTGAAATTCTCTCCAAACTTTACAATAATTATCTGGGTCTCTAAAATATCCATCAATCTCATTTTTATCAGAATCTTTTCTAAATAAAGTCTCATCATTTGGTCCGTGAAATGCAACAACCCAAAAATCATAATCCTTTTCAGGAACTTGAGAATATCCAACATCAATACAATGTTTAAACACAGAAGCAAAATCTTCTTTCCATTCTTCTTCAGATGCATAATTATACGGGTTTGGAGGATATTTTTTATCAATGGTGTATTGTTGAATTGCTCTTCTTTCAAAAAGTAATCCTGAATATTTTTCATATTCTCTCAAAGTCCTTACAGGACCAAATCCAAATAAACCATCATGACCCTCTTGTTTTTCACCGTCCATTCCAAATAATTTTCTATTAGTTAGATGTGATATTCTATTCTTTTCTCCCCAAGCTTTATCATCATCCCATTGTTTTGTCCTACCCTTACGAGTATACTCGTGATAAACAACAGGAATGTGTGGATGAAATAAATCATACCCCCACGTATACGCTCTTGCGGCAATAGAAATTTCTTCACCATGGAAATAGTATTCAGGGTTATGTTGAACTTCTGTTGAGAATTGCCCTAAAGTAAAACAAAAGTGAGCAGAATAGAATCTTGCAGTTACTGGTTTTGTCATTTCTCTCCACCCTGGAATTGTCTCAGGTAAAAAGAATACTGCTCCTTCAGGAATAAATCTGTCAAACACCATTCTCCAAGCTTCTTGTGAGCGTCCTGCAGGGTCATTTTCAGGGTCAAAGGATGGGACATAACCCGTAAGTAAAGGTTTTTGATACCCATCCTTTTGTAGACCCTTTATCATCTTGATTAGAATATCATCCCAATCTTTAACAAATCTCATATGAGAATCTATTTGGAGTGTATATTCTTCTCCATCATAAAGTTGTTGTGTCAAGTTTCTTGCCCAACAAACTCCTTTAGCTTCTTGATAAGGAATATCAATTATTTTAAATCTTTTATCTTTTCTGTATTCATCAAGATTATCAAAACCATCAGTTTCACTAAATTGTCTGGCGATTGATAATACTAAATTTTTGGGACGTTTTGCATTCGCCAACATATCTTTAATTGTTGGTACAAGTTGAGGGTCGCGGTATGATGCGATTTGAATAAAAATTTTCATTTAAATATAATTTATATTCAATAATAAAAAAACCCTTCGAAATTTGAAGGGTTTAAATTGATTTTTTAAAAAATTAAGTTGTTGGAGGAAAGTCTCCATCATCAATCAATTCTATTGAGGAATTAAATGCCGTTGAGTATGTGTTATTAATTAACCATATATTTTTAACTTGATTTGGTTCCAATTCAACTTGGTAATCCCACATTGAATCGTCACATCTTCTATAATTAAAATTTACTATTGTTGAGCCAGTGTTTGTTAAAGTATATTTGCTACATGCCATAATGTTATGTTTAATATATAAATATCAATATCTGATAAAAAAAACAAAATATAAATTATAAATGAACAATTTTTAAAAAATCTCCAGTTCTATACACATCTCCAATTGTTAAACCACTTAAAATTGCATCAGAATTATCGGAAGCCTCAATCACCTCTCCAAAATTAACAGTACCACCTGTAACAGAAAAATTACCAACATTTGTTGTATTACCTGATATAGTAGTATTTCCATTTAAATTATGTTCATTATCTGCTCTAAGTATTATTTTTCCATTTCCATATCCATCAAAGTCTGGACCTGTAAATATTACAATATCTCCACTAGTAGAACTTCCAATATAATGATTATTTGCAACAGATAATAAATACGTATCATTTGCTTCACCAACACTATATGTAAAATCAGAAGTATGATTACTACTATTAATACCCATGTCAACATAATAACTTTCTTCTGTACCTATATCATTTGTTGCAACAATATCGGCAGAAGCTGTTGCTCCTGGATTAATATTTTTCATTACAATTTGGCTGTAATAATCAATATCTCCAAGTATTGTAACCATATTATATGTCGTACCTGTTGGCGGATAAATTCTTAAAGCGTCCGGATTTATTTCATCATACCCATCGCCATTAATTGTGATAGTTCCTTGTTCATGAACAAAAAATTTGGCATATGTATCAGTATCATAACCTCCGTTAAATAAAACTAATTTTTTTCCTGGTGTTGCATTACCAACATATAAATCATTACCAGTACTATACACATAAGCATCGTTTTGATGACCAACACCTCCTGGTATTACATGATTACTACCATTAATACCCATATCAATATAAAATTCTTGTTCGGTTCCATTATTAGCCGTTGCAACAATATCTGTACTAGCGTTTGGACCTATATTTAAATTTTTTAAATTAATTTGGGTGTAATTATCCACATTGCCAAATCCGGTCATTAAATTATATGTGGAATTTTGTGGTGGATAAATTCTTAAAGTATCTGGATTATCTGGGTCATAATTTCTACCATTAATTGTTATTGTTCCTTGGTCATGCATATATAATTTAGAATATTGGTCGGTATTGAAACCACCATTAAATAAAATTAATCTTTTATCAGGAGCCACATTTCCAATATAAAAATCATTCGCGGAACTGAACAAATACCCATCCGATTCTTTACCTAAAGCCAAATACCCCGTAGAACCAGAATACGTTGATGAATTTATTCCTAAGTCAACGTAATTTTCTTCAAGATTACCATTATCACCTATTACAATTACATCACTAGATGATGTTTGTCCGGAATTAGTATTTTGTTGTGTTAAATTTAATGGGCCTTCATAGTCACCTGAAAATGAAGATATTACATTAGAATCTGTTGGCCCTGCATGAACTCCAAATAATTCTTCTCCACCCAAATCTTGTGGAGCATTTTCTTTAACCATAACATTACCTAATGGTGTTTGAAATATTTGTGATGACACATAAGTTGTATTAGAACTTAATATTGGTAAATAATGCTCTTCAACGTTATTAATTAAAGTTGCGGTTAAAGCACTAAAAGGTATTTTGTATGTTGTCCCTGAAGTTACTATGACCAAAAGAGCATTTGGGTCTGTAACATTTATTTCAGGTAATTGGGTTATAGGAATTGCACTCATTTTTTTATTTATAAATATCTTTTATTTTTTTATTATCTTAAAACCCAAAAGACAATAGTCATACGTAAGTTGATTTAAATAAATTGTCCTTGTGTAAAATCCTTTATATACATTTTAACTTATTTTAACATATCCGTAATTAACCGTAAGACCTGATACCGTATTGTTTTGAATACCGAATACAAATGTATTTGTTGATGTACCTACAGATGGTGAAGCGGTTGATATTGCACCTGCAGTTCCTACAATCTGTGCAGGTATACTTGTAAACGATATTGGACTACTCCCACCAGTATAATTCCATGCATACTGATAACCAATTACGGGTACATTAGTATTACTAACACTTACCGTAGCATTATAAACTATTATACCATTTGGTATATTTCCAAGAACCCATAAGTTATATGTGTTATTAATATCAACTGTAAAACTGTAGTTATTAGTCCCTGGGGTCACCGTCCAACTTCCTGTAGTACCAGATAAACCTGAAATTCCCGAAGTTCCACTTGTTCCTGAAGAACCTGAACTACCTGAAGTTCCACTTGTTCCTGAAGAACCTGAACTACCTGAAGTTCCAGACGAACCTGAAGAACCCGAACTACCACTTGAGCCAGATGTTCCTGATGAGCCTGAAGTTCCACTAGAACCAGATGTTCCTGAAGAACCTATTAATGTTTCTTTTGAAACTTTGAAAGTTTCAGTTAGACCGCTATTATCTATAACAAGATAAACACCCGTGGTGTCTCCTGTAAATGTTGGTAATTGACTTATTTTTGTATTTGCCATTTTAATCTATTTTTTTATATTATATCTATTTCGATATTATCGTTATTTTCTGCCGTAGCAATTGAACTATCCTCAAATAATAAGAAGTATAGTTGAGTTGATGTTGGGGTTGGAGTATTAGTAGGGGTTTCACTATTAGTTGGTGTGTTAGTTGGAGTTTCCGTAAGGGTGTTAGTAGGGGTTTCTGTTGGAGTTTCTGTATTTGTCTGAGTTTGAGTTGGTGTTTCAGTATTAGTTGGAGTTTGAGTTGGTGTTTTAGTATTAGTTGGAGTTTGAGTAGGAGTTTCTGTATTTGTTTGAGTATTAGTTGGCGTT
>Ga0209086_10002179_pt1 | contig 15468 bp, 9 predicted proteins | sample M_130207_XF_Meta_FD_187312 | JGI IMG/M metagenome (GOLD analysis project Ga0209086, IMG submission 187312) | Freshwater microbial communities from Lake Montjoie, Canada to study carbon cycling - M_130207_XF_MetaG (SPAdes) (version 2) | ecosystem: Environmental > Aquatic > Freshwater > Lake... | reverse complement strand
TCGCAATTTTGGATCCCAGTGGCAAGCCCGCGTTGGAAGTGAAAGGCTTGGGGCGTGGACCTGGAGAATTATTCGATGATCCTGCTGATATGGCGAAACAGTTGAATGAAATTGCTGCGAAGTATCCGCAGAAGATTTCGCAGGCTAATTTCCAGCAGAGTTCCCAGCAGGATTCCCAGAAGGCCACCAGCAAAGAAACCGCAGATTCTCCCGCTCTTCCAGTCACTTTGAGCGCAAAGCTTGGACTTGCCGTGGCATCTGCGGATCTTCAACCACTCGTGCTTGTTGTCGCATCTGACCCAGCGCTTCAAGCGACTCTCGAAGCCAAGGTCGCAAAGCTTGCGTGGTCAAAGGATTTACAAGGCTTTTTTACTTATGCAAATGCAGCTTCAACAAAGGGGTTGCTTATTTCTCAAACTGGCGAAGCGAAGGACGGAGTTTTCATAATCGAACCTGACATTTTCGGCGCGACTGGAAAAGTCGTTGCGCGTGTGTCAGCAACCGAAGTCGATAAGAACTTGGCTTCAGTAATGAAAGACGCTCTCTCCAAACATGTGCGCATGTCGAAGTCGCGCAATGAATTGAAGCGACTTGCGCTTGCCAACGGAATCTTCTTCGAGACCGGAATACCAGTCAGTGGAACACGCGAAGCAGCAGACCGAGAAAAGTACAAGCAACAGTTGGACGAACAGAAAAAGTCCGCAGCAGCTTCGAAAGCAAGTGCGAAGTAATCACCCATTCGCTGCATTCAAGTACTGATCAACAGATCGTTTTCACGCACGAAGCCTCGGTCAAATCCTCTGCTTCAAACCCCAGCCTTCGCTTCGGGCGCCGAAATCTTTGGCGCAGATTTTTCCGCTGCGATCGCTGGTTGCAAGAGCACTCTTCGTGCAGAAGGATGGCTGAATCTGCGATTGAGATCGAGGAGTGAACTGTAATTGCCAACTGGAATGACAGCAGGGGCCAAATCAATATCAAGTAAATAGGTCAATCGAGTTGCATCGGTCGATGTGTTTGGTTCCGCATTGAACTTGACAGTTCCTAAGTTTCCTGGACCACGCCAGTCGAGATTCTCTGGAGCAATCACAGGTACAAGTCCCGCCGGCGCTGTGACCTTCCAGACGATTTTTGACTTCTCTTCACCAGCGAAAAGCAATCCACGCTCACGCCGATCTGCATCGGTCGGCATAATTTGCGGAGGAACCGATGGGAGGTCGAAGTAAAGACCGCCAGCATTCTTCACGCCAAATCGTTCCACCTTGACTGCATATTTCATTGTTCCCGGATAGGTGAAGGTCGTGACGAGCTCTCCTTCAGGTTTGGCATTCTGCGCGATGCCACTCACGAGAGATTGAAAGTATCGACTCCGCTCTTCGGGAGTCATCTCAGTCTGTTGACGGACAAAACCTTCATGGTCAGTTCCGTGATAGCGAGATGTGACCGTAATGAGAGCAGTTCCCTGTGCATCAAAGTCCAGCGCAATCTCCGTCTCACCAAAGTTTTCAAGTCCACTCGGTTCTGCCCAAACGAACGGCTTGCCATCCATCGTGTATCCCGGTTGGCCGCCGAGCGATGTTGCACCGAGTGGCGCATACTGACTGAGATCATCCAGTGGAAGCCATTCGCCAGTTTGCGGCTGTTTCACGCGGCAGACAACTCCTGCGAAATATCCGCTGCTTGGAAAAGCGAACGAGCGTTTCTGCATTGTTGGTTCTTTCGTACCCCATGAAGCAAGGTCAAGTTCTGGCTCGAATCCTGCACCTTTGAGCATCGCATACAAAAGAATCGAACGGTCAGACCAGTGCCCATATCCATCTTTCAAGGTGATATCCGCCGGCGAAAACGCAGCACTGAGTGGAAGGTCGGTAAATACTGGCCCTTCCATTCGGATTTGCAGTGCGACGAAATCACGAATTGCGGTGATTTTTTCCATCGGTGTCGTCTTCCCAGCGATCAGTTCGTTCGCCTTGGCAATGCTTGCTGCTTGATTCATGCACAGTGGCGCAATCTGTTGACCAACGGCTTTCGCATACTCAGGCCACGTGCTGGTCGTCATGACAAAGTCAGGCGCATCCATCCAAGATGGTGGTGCAGAAGCTTCACGAGTTCTTGGCGAAATGTCATTCCATACGAAAGTGATCTTGCGTCGACCATCTTTCGTCAGGTCAGTCATATGACCATCGGTTGGGAAATCCATTTCGATTCGTGGTTTGATATCAGCTGGAAGGTCGTATGAAAGCTCTACATTTTTTACGCTTTCGCTGCTTGCGAATGTGTATCCCTTGCTGAAGATCGGCTGATCTTTCGCGGTCTGCTTGACGGAATATTCAATGATGGAACCGACCTCCACACCTGGGAGCGATACGACGAGAGTTTTTCCGTCTGCATACCTTGGCGCACTTGCCACCCATTCGGCATCGAGTGTGTTCATTTCTTGAGGCTGAATCTTGCGAACAGTTCCATCCTTCTGAGTTACTTGCGCAGACTCGATTTCAACCGTCTGCCAGAGTGGATTGAAGTCGAACTTCAATTCGCTTGCGGACTTCTTGCCTGCGACAGTGAGTATTTTTTCCTTCACGACTTGATGCGTGGTCCAACTGGTCGGCGAATCCATGCGAAGGGCATACTGACTGCTGATCAATTCCACGTCTGCCGTTGGAGGAGGCGGGGGAGTCACGCTCGACTTGCGTGCAAAGACTGGTTGTTGGCGAGCGTTGATTTCCATATTCGCCATTGCCTTCTTGAGCATCAAATATGCGTCAGGCGCGATCTCTGGTGATTTCACTTGAATATCAATTGACGCACTCAGTTCACCAGGCTTCGCTGTAATGGCTTGTGTGATTGAGAAGTCCTTGTGGTCCGTGTTTTCGTACTGTGGAAGCGCAATGATAGTTTGCAAACTCATCGGCAATTTGATTTGTAGATCTTCGTGTACTCCGCAGGGCACATTCAAATCCAAGGTGTATTTGCGTTTGTCCAATTGCAGACCTTGACCGATCGTCCTCAGCGCAACGCTAAATCCGTAGCCCGTGAAAGGCAGATTGAGTTGTGCCGCACCTCCGCCCGCGACGAGCAAGTTGGGCACTGTCCAATTCAATACCAATTGGATTTTCTGTGTGCTGTCCTGCATGTTCTCTGGAGTCAATTTCAGACCTGTCAATGAGCCTCCCGGCAACAAACTCTTGATCGCAGATTCAAATGCACGCCGAACATCTGATGGCTTCATTTGCACAAACATCCCGCGATACGTGTTGTCGTTGATCCCTTGAAAGTCGACTGTCGTCGTGCCGACCGCACTTCCATCTTCTGCAAGTGTGACGTTGGTCTTCACGAACATCATGTTTTCACTTGCAGGTGCGATGGGCGAAGTCATCAGCGTTTCGCCCTCAGGCGTTGCAACCAAGTAACTCTTGTTCTGCAAATATTGTGGCAGTAGATCGGACGTGCTTTCGTCTGTGCTGTCCATCAAGATGTACTTCCCATCCTTGCCACGGGCCGCAGTGATTGCATGGTTGAACGAAATCGATGGTGCTTGCTCATCAAGTTTCTCTCCAGCATTGATGAGGACTGGGAATGACGGAATGCCCGCCGCCGACAACATGGCAACGAGAAGCGCTGCTTTGTCGCGGCAGACACCGTATCGATTTTCAAATGTCGTACTGACGTCGTGTGGCTCATAGCCGGGCGCATCTTTTTCTGTCGTGATTCCCATGTACCGAATTTCTTGGCTAACGAACTTGAAGATTGCGTTGATCCGTTGATCATCAGTGGTCATTCCCGCTGTGATTTCAGCGACTTTCGCCTTCATTTCTGGAGTGGCCTTTTCCAAATGGGGTTGAGTGAGTTTCGAGTACCACTGACTGACTTCCTTCCAATTCGCAAGCGTGCTGACGAGCAAACGTTGTCCCACTGTGTACCAAGCAGGCATGCTTGATTCCAAGAACATCTGCGGGATGTCTTTGCCAGTCCACGTGTATGTAATTTTTCCATCATCAGTTTTCTCTGCGTAGGTCACGGTTCCCTTGATTTCGCTTAAGACAATCTTCGTGCGCAGCGGCTTGTCTTTGGGAGCGATGAATTCATAGACCACGTGTTTGATCGGAGATGGTTGTTCGAGAACGGTAAAATCAGAAAAATTATCTTTCATTCGTGGCTTTGATTCCCAACTTTGCACAAAGAATCGAACCGTATCGCCAATCTCGACATTCTTTGCTGCCGCCACGACGATTTTGTCATTCGGGTCGTAAATGTTTGACGACATTTGCGATCGATCCACTTGTTCCTTGCTGATAGTCGCAGGATCGAAGGATGCGATTTGACCATTCGGTTTGATCACTTCGACGGCAAGGATTTTCATCCCGCCATAAAAAGCGTTATAGCCAAACTGTTTTTCAAGGGCTCCTTGGCGCCCTTCCTCGGTGAGAACTTTGACGTACTCATCGTCGAAGGTCACATAGCTTCCGTCGGCTTGATATTCGGTTCGCACATATTCGCCAACAAGAACACTCTCAGCATCTGGATATTTGGCAGCGGTGATTTCGGCCGCGTCTTTGAGCACATCATCTTGATCAAGAAGTCCGTCGGGAGCAGGTTGGGTAGGTGCAGCTGCAACTGCGGGCACGATCGGGACTGCAGGAGTTGTCTTGACAGCAGGCGCGGCTTGAAACGCAAGAGCAGAGGACGTTGCGAGCAAAGTACAAATGACAACGATAGTTGCGCGATTGAGCATTTCATAATATTACTCAGACTTGGAGCATTCACTCTGTGTCAAGATATGACTCCCGAGCGGACTTCGGCACTTCCCACAGCGTGAATCGATCGGACTTTCGAATGATGGTTGCACCTTGCGGGACACGCATTCCACGCATGGGACCGTTCATGGGTCCGTTCATGGGTCCGTTCATGGGTCCGTTCATGGGACCGAGCCCGCCGGCGCGTTGATCATCGAATTGGATTTCCTCCCTGAATTCTCGTTGTCTTCGACTGTCTGGGCGACCTGTGTTTCCCCCCATTTGTGGTGGCGGTCCACGATCATCTCGCATTCCTCCACGTCCACCAGGCCCACCTCGCCCACCTGGCCCACCTCGTCCACCTTGTTCCATTAACAAATAGAGATGCTCGTATGTATCGAAGTCTGATTCACGCAAAGTTGTTTGCCGTGACTTAGTTCCCATTGCAAAGCCTGCCCAGAATTCCAAGCCATGCCGAGCGACGATGATCGTGCGTTGATCGCTTCCAAGTTCCGCTCGCCACGTACGTAATTCATTGATCCCTGCTTCGTCGATCTGCACCATGCCTGGCGCACCGATATCGCGAATGACAGGAGTCACAACTGCAACGCACATTGCAACAGAGATCACTGCGCTGGCGATCATGCCGATGAATGCGATGCGAGGCTTTTCGATTTCTTGTGATTTGCGAGTCAGTACGAATGCGACAACGAGTGATAATGGAATTGGAACCATTAAAGCGAGTCGCATGCGATATTCGCCGGTCACCCAAGGGCAGCACAGCGCGAGAGCTGTAAAAAACATCGCGAATGCGAATGCTTCATCTGCGCGTGCTTGTGTTCGAAGACTTTCGCCGACTCGTCGAAGCGATCTGGTCGCGAAAAACAAGAGTGCACTTCCCACAGCGAGCACGATCATCCACGATTGCTGATTCAGCACGATTTCGCTTGGAATTCCGCTAGGTCCACCCGGCCCGCGATCTCCACCTGGCCCGCGTTCACCACCCGGCCCGCGTTCTCCACCCGGCCCGCGATCTCCACCTGGTCCGCGATCGCCACCAGCAAACAGCTTTGCAGGCGCATCCATAATCGCAGTTGCTTTTCTTGGCGCGAGCCACCACACAGTAGCGAATGTCACAATTGATGCAAGTAAAAAGCATCCAATCACTCGAAGTCCGCGGCCACGAGCTATCCCCCCACGCATTGCCCATATTGCAAACAAGATTCCAACTCCAAGTGCTGTCGCAGCAAATGTTCCTGCATGCGAAAGTGCAGTCAATGCCAAGAATCCAACTGCGATGATCCATCGCCAAGTCTGGTGTCTTGATGCGCCGCAATTTCGAAGCGCGCACCATGTCGCAACGAAGGTTGCGCACATAAACATCATCGCAAGTGACTGCTTTTCGAAGTCGCCAATCATGCGAATCAGCGGGGGACTGCAGATTGCGATCGACGTCGCTGCGATCGCACCAAGAATCGCCATGCGTGCTCCTTGGCTGAAAATCCAAGCAGCGAAGAAAATCGCAATCGCCGCAAATGGTTCTACTGCAGTATCAACGACGCGAGATGCCCACAGAGTTGCGCTATCTATATCCCAGCCTGCGAATACCATCGCACACTTCGCAAGTGCTGCATCGAGGGCAAATATCAGTGGAACATCGGTCCATTCCAATTGTCCATGTTCCAGCAGGGCGCGTGCTTGCACGGGGTAGTAACCCGCATCCATTCCAGCTGGGAAAGCACTACGAAAAAGGATCGTGCCGCGCATGCTCAGCGTGGCAATGATGACGATGAGCAGGGTGATAAGCCAAACGGGATCGCGAAAAAAATCAAGCAATTGATTTCTGGTTGAGTTCGTAGGTGCATTCATATTGATATCTATCACTTCGAAAACTCTTGGTCCAATGAAGCAGGTCGGGGACGCGCCAACTTCAAGTTGTAAAGCGCGAAACTTCTTCTTTCAATTCGGCGACTGCGCCACGCAATTCAACAGTGGCTCGATTGGAATCATTCAGCGACTCAGCCGTTCGAGCGGCGCCATCTACCAAGCGCACCATCGCATCTCGAATTTGCTCTGCACCTTGTGACTGCGCATACATTCCTTCGGTCACCATTCCAAAGCGACCAGTGATTCCTTCGACGGCCGAAATGATCTCTCCAAGTTTTTCAGAGAGGGTTCCAATTTCCCGAACTCCACCTTGCACTTGTTCTGTAAAGACCTTCATTTCTTTGACGCCCGATGTAACGCTGCTTTGCATTTCCTTGACCATTCGTTCGATGTCAAGCGATGCATGCGCAGTTTGATCTGCAAGTCGAGAAATTTCGCGGGCGACAACCAGGAATCCAAGACCATAATCACCGGCCTTTTCTGCTTCGATTGCAGCGTTGATAGAAAGGATGTTGGTTTGATCTGCGACCTTCACCATCGTCGTGATGACCATATTGATATTTGATGCTTTCTCGCTGATCGTCGTCAACTTTGTGCCGATTGAAGCGGTGCTTGTTTCCAAAGTGCGCATCGTGGAATCCATGCCTTGCAAATCAGCACGTCCCTCAGCAGCTTTGATGCCAGTGCTCGAAGCCAACGCATTGACTTCGGTCATCGTCTTTGAAAGTTCATGGCTCGTCCCAGTGATCTCTTTCACTGCTGCAACAGATTCGTTGGTTGCCGCGCCATATTCAGCAACAATGTGCTGCTGATTGTTGCTCGTGGTTTGAATCACCGTTGCAGTTGCATTCAAAGTGACCGACGAAACTTGTATTCGCCCGATCAGTCCACGCAGATCGTTGGTCATCGTTTGGATTGCAACCAACAGCGCGCCTGTTTCATCATTGGATGTCAGCCCAACATCGGCACGCAAGTCGCCAGATGCAACTTGCCGCGCAACTCTGGACGCTGTTCGGATCGGATTGGAGATACTTCGTGCCACTAAAAGGGCTGTGATTGTCACGCAAACAACGATTGCAATTGAAAGTCCGATGATCGCATTGCGTTGAAAACGCAAGAGCGCAAAGGCTTCACTTGCATCTTGTTTCACATTCATTCCCCAGCGGAAACTCGGCAGATAGCACCATGCAGCAGCGACTTCGACTCCTCGATAGTCGGTGACGATTCCATAGCCTCGATTTCCGGATGCAGCGATCTGTGTCGCTGATCCTTGAGCCTTTCCGATTGATATCTTGCGACGGAATGCAGAATTTGGGTCGCTTCGCAGCGGTGCGGTCACAAGCACTTCATCGCCGATGCGCTCGCCGACGACGATCTCTCCAGTATTTCCAAGACCACTCATATCGGCAAGAATTCGCCAAACGCGCTCTGGTCCAATTCCTCCAGCAAGAACGGCGATCTCTCGACCATCTTTCAAAATCGGGCAGGTCAAGAAGGCGATTGGCTTTGGGTTGGAAGCATAGATTTGAAACCCAGAAAATTCTGATTGCAGCAGAGTTCGCGATCTTTCAAATCCTGCAGCAAGTTCGGTCGATGCAAATTTGCCATTGAGAATTGAATCTTCATTTGTGAAGTTGGGGTTTGCCGAAAACAGAATCTTTCCCTTTGGATCAATAACAAACATCTCCAAGAAGCCAGCTGCTTCTGCAGCCTCGGACAGAAAACGATCCGTTTGTTTCACACTAAATTGCGCTTGCGTAGAAGTAAATTCGCTTGCAGCATTAATAAAATTAGGATCACTTGCAAGCAGTGTGATATCTGCCAGCCGCTCGCGACAGTAATTTTCTAACTCGACGGCTTTGGATGCGGCGATTTGCGACAAGTTGTCATGGACAGAATCTTCGAGCGCGTGACTTGCACTGCGCACGGTCAGTGTTGTGATCACGGCACAAGGGACGAGAGAAATCAGCAAGAACCAAATCAACAAACGACCCGCAATTGAACGGTGCAGTCCAAATTTGGTTGGCTGCAAAGTGGCAGATGTCATTTCACTCATTGTGGCCTTGCCTTTGAATTTTCAATGACGGTCGAATTCGTTACGCCAACAGGTGCAGCCCATTTTCCACCCCAGCTCGTGTACAGATCCTGTACGAATTTTTTCCATGCAGCTGGTGAACGAGAGATTGGGAAAGGAACTGGTCGTACGGGAGTCTTGCTCGTCCAAACGATATCGAACTGACCGTCAGTACGAATACGCCCAATACAAACCGATAGCCAGGAATGTTGCGTCTCTGGATCGATGGCGACAATTCCTCCTGGCGCGTTAAAACTTTGGTGGCGCAATGATTGCCGCACTTGACCGACATCATCTGTGCCAGTTTCTTGCACAGCTTGTGCCCAGAGCTTGACGCTGTTGTATGCGGACTCTGTCACTCCAGAAAGTGATTGTTCGTCCCCAAATCGTGACTTGAACGCTTTCACGAATTTCAGATTTTCAGGTCGGTCAATGCTCTGGAAATAAGTCCACGATGCATAATTCCCTGCGATGTCTTCGCTGGACATAGTGCGCAGCTCGCTCTCGCCGATGGCGAATGTCAGGACTGGTGTGTTGTCTGGGCGAACACCGGCTTCACGAAGTTTCTTTGCAAACGCGATTGCAGAATCTCCAACAACCGTGCTCAGCACAACATCTGGCTTCGTCGCGACGATCTGCTTGACAACATCATCGACGTTCGTGCTTCCAAACGGAACATACTTTTCTGCGACAAGCTCATCTCCAAGACCAATAAGTTGATCACTGATGATCGCATTGACACAGTGCGGCCAGATGTAATCCGATCCAACAAGGAAAAATCGTCGAGCCGAAAGTTTTTCGTGACACCACTGCACTGCGGGTGTGATTTGTTGGTTTGGTGCGGCGCCGGTATAGATAATGTTGGGTGATTGCTCGAGACCTTCATATGCCATTGGATAGACCAGCAGGTGGTCGTTGGCTTCGATGATTGGAAGAACGCTCTTTCGACTTGCGCTGGTCCAACATCCGAAGATGACACACACCTTCTTTTCCTGAATGAGATTCTCCGCCTGTTTTGCAAACTTTGGCCAGTCGGATGCGCCATCTGCAATGACCCATTCAACAGGCCGACCCAGCAAACCGCCTGCAGCATTGATCTCTTCGAGAGCCAGAATTTCCGCGTCAATCATTGTCTGTTCGCTGACTGCAATTGGACCAGTTTGCGAATGCAGAATGCCAACGATGATCGGGCTTCGATCCACAAGGATTCGGTCAAGCATGGACCAGGAAACCCATCCAAGTCCGATCGCGCATATCAAGACAAGCAGTCTGCGCAGAATTGTTGAGTTCGTTTTTGTTGCGATCGCACTATTGCCAGAATTTATATTTCCAGAATTGAACTGAGATGTTTTCTGCGTTGTAGACATGAAATGGGAAGCATATCAACCACTACAATTTTGATATCAAATTTATTTTTTTGAATGATTTATGCGAAAAAACTTTTAGAGTTTCCTACACTTTAATGGGCGTATGTATTGAACGAGGGATTCATGAATCAGCCAAAACTTTCTAATCTCAACAATTCTGACTTACGCATCCCCAAAGCCAGTGATGGCCAAATGGTTGGTCTAGATCACCTTCCGTATGGCGTCTTGATTGCTGACAACAAGATGTTGCTGTCCTATGCGAACCGTGGATTTTCTGAGATGACGGGATTTTCAGAAAGTGAAATCATCGGCCGAACATGTTCTTTCGTCCAAGGCGAATTCACCGATAAGCAAACACGAGATGCGATTCGCGTCGCATGCAAAAATGGAACTACTTTTCAAGGTGAGATTCTCAATTTTAAGAAAGATGGCACCCCATTCTGGAATGAATTGACAATTGAGCCCATGCGAAATTCTGCAGGCCAAGTTGAAGGTTTTATCGGCATCTCTCGGGACATCACTCAGCGCAAGTCAGATGAAATCGCTCGCACCGAGGAGCTTTTAATTCTCCAGAAACATTCACAAGCCGCCCCAGCGATGGGGTATCAATTTCGCATCCGACCCGACGGAAGTATTTCCTTTCCGTTTATTGGTACAGCTTCGTATGTGATCTATGGATTCAGTCCCGACGAAGTGAAGGCAAACCCATCTCGATTGTTTGACTGTGTTCATCCTGATGATTCCAAACGACTTTGGGATTCTGTGCTTGAATCACAAGAGAACCTCACTCCTTGGATTCAAGACTATCGAATCAATTTGTCTGGCCAAGCCATTCGTTGGCTCCATGGACATTCGCAACCAGAGCGTGAAAGTGACGGTTCGACCTTGTGGCATGGCTTTGTAGAGGACATCACCCAACGCAAGAACTTTGAAGAGCAAATCAAACAGCTTGCTTTTTATGACACGCTGACTGGTTTGGCGAACCGAATCCTGTTCTACGATCGTCTCAATCAAGCAATGATCGCCAGCAACAGAAGTGGACACTTTGGCGCGATAATCTGCATTGATCTTGATCATTTCAAGCCAGTCAATGATGACTATGGCCATGCAGCTGGTGACGCAATGTTGACCGAGGTTGCAACCCGCTTGAAACATTGTGTTCGCGGCAGCGATACGGTCGCACGATTTGGTGGAGATGAGTTTGTTGTCATGTTGAGTGAATTGAGCGCAGTGAATTCAGAATCGCTCGCACAGGCAATCCAAGTTGCCGAAAAATTGCGCGCTGCCTTGAGCGCAGATTATTCTCTCACAGTCAAGCATGATGGGATGCCAGATGAGATCATTCGTCACATCTCCACGGCCAGCATTGGCGTCTCCATTTTTCAAGGAAATCAGCTTGATGCAGACCAGATTCTGAAATACGCGGATAAAGCGATGTATCGCGCTAAAAAACAAGGTGGCGGACTCGTTCGCATACACGAGGGATAATTGTGAAGGAGATGGGGATTTCCAGAATTTAGTTTCATTCAATTCTCTGAGATTTCATTTGGTCGCAGCTGATTCGTGGGGTATGTTGACACCATGCAATTCCCTCAATCAATCGTTCCTTTGTTTTTTGCGTCATCCACCATGGTCTCCATGGTGTTTGCATGCACCGCCGCAGCTCAAACTGGTTATTCGTCTAATCCGGCAACTCCGGACGCGCTCGTCACCACCGCGAACGATGATGTGCAAACCAAGATGGCACTGGCACCGAACGGCGACCAGTACATCTCGTACTTCTCAGGCGTTGGCTACGACGTCTATGTCATGCGCGTTAATCCGACCGGTCAAATCGTCTGGACAACCCAGGCTGAGGATCGCCCAGCTGCCCTCACCTCTACTACTGACTACGGCATGTCGAGCGATTCGTCCGGCAACGTCTACGTTTGCTACAACTCGCTTGATCCCGTGTCGGGATTGGCGCAGTTTCGCATGACCTCAGTCAACTCAAGCGGCGCAATCCGCTGGGCGACTCCGCTCTACACCGCCGCCGACAACAACTATGCCAACCTCGGCAACGGCCGATGCGTGGTGGCTTCCGATGGTTTCGTATGGGCCGCTCACGGAGTTGGTTTCGATAGTTCGGTCACCCGCGTCAATCCAACGACTGGCGCCGTGGTCTCCACCATCTACATCAACGAAGCAAGCGCGAAGCAGATGACTGCCGGCATGCAGCCATCTACGGACGGCGCGGTGCTCGTCTCGACAGTGCGTTACACCACCACCTTCAGTAACAAGATCCTGCGCGTTCGTAAGATCAACGCTGACGGCACCTATGCGTGGGGTAATGCAGCGGGTCTTGCAGCAGCGAGCCAGTTCAATATCCAGACCGGCAACTTCCCAGACTTCATCTCCGATGGCTCGGGCGGCGGTTACCTGCCTTGGTACACGACCAACCCGCTCAACTGCCGCGTGCAGCATGTTGATGGCAGCACGGGCGCAATGACATTCGGCGTTGACGGCGTGTTAGTGGCTACTTCCACAACTGGAACTTTCGGTGGCACCACTGCAACGGTCAATCGCACCAATCCGGTGATCGTTCTTGGTGCTGACAACCGCGTGTATGCCTACTACAAGGCCGCGTCGTCTTCGATCGCCGGCATTGTCTGGTACGGCATCGGCGCGCAGTGCTTCGACTCGGCCGGTGTTGCTCAATGGGACGCGGCCAACGGCGTGATGGTTGAGGACTACTCACCATCGTCAGCAGGCGTGGTCTACGACCGTACTCCTGGTGCAGCCATGAAGCTCGGTACCGGCGTGGGCGTTGCCTACGTGAACTATGCGTCCGCCATGGTCGGCAACGGCATCGCTGCCCGCATGAACACGGACGGCACCGTTGCATGGAAGTCAAGCTTCGCATCTGACTCGACTCAGAAGTATCGCTTCTCCGCAAGTCCATGCGCCACTGGCAGCATCTTGGCATGGCAGGCGAACAGTGGCGGAGCCAGTGACATCTTCGCTGCACGCATCAATAGTGATGGCACCATTGGTAACCCCGCGGCAGTTTGTATCGCGGACATCACCCACGATGGCGAAGTGAACGGCGCCGACTTGGCCGGATTACTTGCGCAATGGGGTTCAGCTGGAGCTGCTGACTTGAACCACGACGGAAGTGTCGACGGTCAAGATCTCACGATAATGCTCGCCGCTTGGGGACTTTGCCCATAAAGCCTGCGATTCAATTTGATTCACAAATGGCGCACGTGAAATTTCATGTGCGCCATTTTTTTTCGCATTATGGCAAATAAAATCTTCTGCAAATGCGTTTTTTTTAATGCTTGACATTTCTAATTCTCACTATAAGTTTGCAACAGTTGTTTAACATGAAGTTTATTTTTAAGGAGTTTTTGTGAAATTATTTAATATCGTGTGCATGTCTCTGTCCGTGGCAACTTTTTCGTTTGGTCCGTTGGCTCTGCAAGCGCAAGCTGGAGGCGGCACCTGCGCAGAGGACATCAACGGTGACGGAGATGTCAACGGTCTCGACCTTGCAATGTTGATAGCCAAGTGGGGCAGTTGCAACACCGGCGGAGGGAGTGGGGGAACAGCGTTCTCCATGATTTGGTCAGTTGATTCCAATGCTTCTGCAACGCCGTCTCAAGGAAGTTCCATCCAAAATAGCACTGGAACTTCTGCGAAAATTTACGACAAGAATGGCAACGCTGGTTTATGGAGCAATAGTTTCAGAGCCGAGAATTTGTATCTGTTGAAGGGGCCATCAGCGACCACAGACAAACTTCGAATCACAATGACACTCGACTTTTCCAAGATTCAGGGAAAGGACTACGGAATCAACGCCAATTGTTATCTCAACGGATTTAGCAACGGTACTGATACGCCAGTCTTGATCAACACTTCTTATATGCACTGGTATTACGGCGATTCGAATTATGTCCCCAACGGTACCTGTGCTGGCACGGACCAGACCATCCCCGAACTCGATCTTTTCGAAACAGGATCTTCTTCCACGATCGCGGGAGGTTTGCCGACTGTCATCCAAATCACAACTCACGCAGGATCAAATGACGGAAGTGCAGCTGGCGCATTTGTTGGAATTGGTGGTTCGAACTATTCCTTGGCAAATCAAAATATCACATCGAGCCAGACATCGTCTGTTTCATATCCAAGTGGAAACACCTATTTGGGTATGAACATCGCATTGCCGTTTACCCTGAAATATGTGATTTCGAGTACTCAAATCCAGATGACTGCGACGCAAAGTTCGGTCACTTCAGTCCTCACATACACACCAAGCGGTGGCGTGAAGGACTGGACAAAGTTCAAGTATTTCAGTGCTGTCTTGGGCGTGAATAATGGTTACATCGCTGGGACAAGCAATGGCATGAATGTTTCAACAACATACGCAAGCACCTATCAACCATTCGTTGCTTCGAACATGCTGTTTGAACTTAGTACCGATAGTGGGTCGACATATGCCAATTGCATTCCGTTGACAACCTATACCGCTGGATATTTCAACACAACATCCGAGTGCGCAATCGAAGCAAAGCCATTGCCAACAGGCACGCCGTAATGAACGGATGATTTCGGTTGAGCGCAGAGGCGCATCAAACATTACTGAGTTGGCGGGACAGGCGGAGTTGCTTTCTTCGATTTCTTCGACCCTGCATTCTTCGCCATGGTCGCAGCATTCGCTGCTGTAATCGCAGCCGCTGCATCCGCCTTGCGCTGTTCCGCGGCTTTCAATTCTGCGGCCTTTAATTCAGCGGCGATTCGTAATTCTTCTTTGTTCACTTCCGCGTTGAGTTGCTCTGAAACTCGTACATGTGTCCCGATTATTGGCATGGTCTGAACTGCAAATGGCTTCACTGCAATATCTGAGCAATTTTCATATTGCCATCGAAACAAAGCGAGAGTCTTTGGATGAATCTCTGCCATCAGAGTCATGTACGCCTTATCAAACGTCACTCCTTGCATCGCCGAGAATCGTTCGACAGTTGCCGAGTCATCAGCCGTCATACTTGTGGGCAAAGTGAAAGATTGTTCTTTGGCGATCTTTGAAATGATGACTTGAATCGCAGTGTGGTTTGCCGCCATACGCTGGCCAAAGTCTTTCACGCTTTGCGCTTCGGCAATTTGCATGGCAAGTTTGCCCATCTTGATTTCAAAGAGATCAGTTCTTGCCGTTGATTGCAGGAACGCTTCAGGTTTCATTGAGTTATCAACGACGGGTGCGATTGTTGGCTGGACTGTCGCGACGGGGGCTATGGCCTCGGCCGGAGCAATCTTTTCTGCTTTCTTGCATCCTGACAAAGCGCACAGTTGCAGAAGAACGAGAGACGCAAAAATTCCCAGTCGTGAGTTGGTGTGCATTCAAGTCCAAGCGTATCGAACGCAACGCCTTTAG
>Ga0209086_10002177_pt1 | contig 15481 bp, 14 predicted proteins | sample M_130207_XF_Meta_FD_187312 | JGI IMG/M metagenome (GOLD analysis project Ga0209086, IMG submission 187312) | Freshwater microbial communities from Lake Montjoie, Canada to study carbon cycling - M_130207_XF_MetaG (SPAdes) (version 2) | ecosystem: Environmental > Aquatic > Freshwater > Lake... | reverse complement strand
ATTTTTTAGAGGGCCTGTAGGCTATTCAAGCTTAAAAGTTTGGACATCTTATGGCTGGTTAATGCCGAGGCTAGCTAACAGCAAGGATGACGAATACGCAAAATTTATTAATGAGAAGATGCATGCAGAAGATTGCTGGCAGATAAAGAACTCACAATTTAGCTTTGATCAAAGTGGCAAAGTTAATGTTACCATTGACCTTGTAAGTTTTGGTTCGTCACAAATAAAAAAAACCTCCATAACAATTGCTAAAGGATATCAATCTCTTTTAAATGGGTTTAATAAAATGTTAGAAGATATTCAAGACGCTACACAAGATATCAGAAAACTTCCATTAGGTCCTGACGCAAGAATTACTCAAGTTTTAAATGCAGCATCTTCTGGCGGTATGCTGCCCGCTGATTTAAAGCCCGAACAATTTAAAGACATTATGAACTCTGTTGCAGTGTATGCGATGGAAGCAGGTATGTCGCCAGAAACGAGCCTCGCGTTAATTAAACAAATGGATAGTGTTTTAGATCAAAAAAAATATAAGGCCGGCTTGGCAATAAGAAGAGCTAACTCAATAAAAGCTATGATCACAGACATTTTTAAACTAGGCTACGATCCCTTTATTGCCCGCGAGGCCGGCCCTGATTTTGTGCCTCTTGCAGCAGAGGGCGAACAAAAGAAATACTTCGATGACAAACTTGTCAAGGAAATAAATTATTTCTTTATGCCTCCACCAGCGCCTACAGCGGAAGAGAAGAAAAAAGCTGAGGAAGAAGCCAAAACAAAAAAAGACACCAATCCTCGCCCGGTTATCAGCATTGGCCCAAATGAAAAAGTTATGTCTTTTGGAAAGCTTTTTTGTGCGCTTGCTGTTCCTGCTATATTAGAAGCTAATCTAGAGACGCTTAAGGCTAATCCAAATTCAGAATTGCAGATCATATTTTATGTATTAAATGATCAATGTGGTCCTGTTAGTGGTCAAAGTGTTGCTGAATTTCCAATTGATATAGAGCGTTTAGCATATGCGCTAGATGATATTGTTAGGGCAAAGTCAAAGACGTCTGATCTAACAATTGAAGAATTTTTAAAGGTTATTATTAATAGTCAATTTGCAGATGACAGATCAATTGGCTATGGAATGTTAAGTAAAAACCTTTTTACACCATTTGATAAAGATAAACCCGGCCCTGCAAAGTCAGAGAAGAATACGGAATATGAAGCCAAGATGGCAGAATGGCAGTCGCGAAATCCTGTCTTTGCCAAGCCAATAATAGAGATGATTATTGAAACTGCTAAGAATGAAATAAATACAGCGTCTAGAGTAAATGCATTAACTTCTTCCACCCCAAAAGAAAACCAGGCCAAGGCTATAACAAGAATTCATATCTACGATAAACAAAATAACCCAAGAAAGCTATTTACACAGGTCGCGTCTATGTCTGGTAAACTATTTGTCGGCGCCTTTGATGAGCGCGAGCTGCGAAGAAAATTAAAATCTACGGGCGATAAAAAATTAGACGAAGTAGGTATAAGCAGTATGTTGGCCCAAATAAAAAGCGGCGAACTGACAGAGGAAGCAGCCGCCGAGCTCACCGGCATAAAATTTAAAGATGCCGGCGGGGCAGATACACCAATCCCACTTGACGCAAAATTATTTGGTGAAAATGGTATAAGAGCAAATCTAAGAAAATTAGCGCCTACGCTTGAGATTGGAACCAATGGAACGCTGATAAAATCTGCTACAGTCGCATCGAAGACAGATGATCTAATGGCAGCAGCTAACTTGGTTAACATAATGAAGCCAAAGTCCGGCGGTTCCACGAACGGCACTGATCCACCTGGAACAGGTATAGAAGGGCCCGGCGGTCTACCTCTTAGAACTATACCTGCGTCACTAAGCATGAGTACAGTAGGCTGTCCTGCTGCAAGATGTTATCAGCAATACTTTGTTGATCTGGGTACGGGAACGTCGCTAGATAATCTCTACACCTGCACACAAATAACACACAAAATTGACCCGGGCAAGTTCGAAACATCGATGACATTTGCATTCTCTGACGGTTACGGTAAATATACTTCACCTCCCACGATCACGTCGATATTGACCGGTGCCGCAAAGGGTCTGAAAAGAGCAAAAGAAGCAGCCGAAGCCGCGAAAGCTGCAGAGGATAAGAAGAAGAAACCACCAGTACCAGCCAAAAAACCAACCAAGTCTCCGGCAGCCGCAAAAGATCCGCCACCCACGCCTCCAGAATATCCGCCGGCGGTGGAAAACCCCAAACCGGAGCCGCCGTGATTTCAAGGTGAAGCACCCTATCCACCTAAGACCCAGATTAGTGCAGCTAGTTTCTTAGTTATTTGCACATTTGTAATATAGCAATATAAATTTAATCTGTGTCGTATTGCATTGATAGATCGTATCTCGGTTCTAGTGAAAATTTTTGTAAGAATTCTGAAGGTTTTTTTTGGTCAGATACTCAACCTCAACCAAGTTGGCTACTTACCGGCAAGCATAAATATAAAGACAAGTGTTTAGACACACTTTTGGCGCTGCAGCATATAGATCTTCCTGAACTTCCTGATAAATACGTAGCAGTTATGAATCAACTGATCACGGGTTCCAACGTGCAGATCCCATGGCAGCATGTGCTCCCTCGGAGTATCTACGAAAATTACTTTAAAAATACGGTGAAGGTAATTGAGGATGTATTTTCTGAATTACCCTTTGACTATTACGAAGCAGCCTGGGTACCCGGTACTGAACTTTTGCGTGCGTTAAAACCTGCAAAAATCAATGTTGAGGCTTGGCACAAATTCTTGGATGAAGCTAACATGAATGCGCCTGTTTTGGCTTCTTTTAAGTCTGATTCTCTGGGTTTCGCTGGCATACCTACTTACAATCGTTTCGGTACAAGAACGGGTCGACTTACTGTGACAGAAGGCCCCAATATTCTTACGCTTAAGCGTGATCATCGTGTTATATTGAAGTCGTCTTTTGATGATGGTTTTATTTGTGCTTTAGACTTCAGAGCCCTTGAACCTCGCATCGTGCTTGCTGAAGCCGGCTGTAGTAGTGATTCCGATGACATATATGGGGAGCTCGCCGAGAAGATCTTTGGGGACCGGTTAAACAGAGATAACGTAAAAGTGGCTGTTATCTCCGAGCTTTACGGTGCAGCGAAAGAGTCACTGCGAGCTCGTCTAGGTATTTCGCAAGCGAAGATCGATGCGTTCGTACGTGGTATCAACGAATTCTTTAAATTGGATGAGCTTAGAGCACGATTGTTATCTCAAGCAGTTTCTGGCAGGATCATTAATCGTTTTGGAAGACCTCTACGAGTCGACCCTGAAGCGAAGAACTTATTCATCAATACCTACGTGCAAAGTACGGGAGTGGATGTGTCAATGATCGGATTTAATAATATTATAAAGCAGCTTGGAACTGATGGCGTGAGGCCGTTGTATGTTCTTCACGATGCATTGATATTAGATGTAAGAAGTGATAGATTAAAAGATGTTGAGTGTATTTCGTCTGTAAAAATTCATAGTTACGAAGCTGCGTTTCCATTAAAGTTCGAAAAAATGCATTAAATCATCAGTTAACAATAACAATAATAATGATACAAGCGTTACATAATTACATAAACACGCACTTGACTAATTTAAAAAAAATAGAATCAACATGAAAATTACATTATCACAGCTTAAGAGCATCATTAAAGAAGAAGTACGACGTTCATTAAATGAAGTTGATAAAGATAAGCCAAATCGCCCTGGGCGATTTGGGCCAGGGCAGACGGCAGCCGACGCCGAAGCCGACTCCGCCGACGACGCCAAAGCCGCCAAAGCCGCTGTAGAAAGAAAACCTGTGCCTGATCAGGCTGTTAAGTATGTTGTAGATAATTATTATGACAAAACTGATGGAAAAGGAAAGTGGTGGAAGATGTCTATGGATGATGCTGTCGAGGAGTTGTTAACGTCATACGGTTACAAGACACCAGGCAAAAAACACGTGGATTTTACAGATTTAGATCAAGTCAAGGCTGTTCTACGTAAGGATAATCGCTACAAAACCACCGGTGGAGCGACATCAGAGTCAACAAGAAGTCTTCATCGGTTACTTCGCGACTATATTTGAATTTGTCAAATAGGCGTGAACAATAGGGTCATGGTGTAGTACTGTGGACTTATGACTTTGACACCCGAAGAAATTGCCGCAAATTTTGACAAGTTTCGATCGCTTTGTGAAAAATTAGGAGATCGTTCGCCTGCAGCGCTTGCCTTGGTTGATCACCTTGGAGAACGTTTGGCACTATGTCCTGCTTCAGGAAGAAAAGAGTTCCATGCGGCGCATCCAGGTGGCTTAGTGGACCATTCTCTAAGAGTTTTATCTTATTCCATAAAGCTGTGTAAGACATTTGGCTGGGAAGTTCCGAAGGATTCGCTTATTATCGGCGCATTATTTCACGACTTAGGAAAAGTAGGAGATCACAATTGTGATTACTATATTCCTCAAGATTCTGACTGGCACCGCGAGAAGCTTGGGGAGATGTACAAGCACAATAAAGAAATGCTTTACATGACTGTACCAGACAGAGGTGTATGGTTGTGTCAACATTTTGGTCTCAAGTTGACTCAAGATGAGTGGTTGGCAATCAAGCTTAATGACGGGCAATACATTCAGGAGAATGCACCGTACAAGATGAAAGAGCCGCTACTCGCTGATATTGTACATCAAGCTGATGTCATCGCAACAAAAGAAGAAAAAGATACTTGACAAGTTGATATGTAAGTTTCATGGAAGAATTACTTCGTGAGTACTTAGCAATGTCGCTATCTGAGATGAGTGATGCCCGAGTGCCTAATCAACTTCGTAGTAGAAAGTCTAAGAAGAAAGACGAAGAAGACAAGAACGAGATGTCGACAGTAGGCATTAGCCTTGGTGGCGCTTCTACACCAGGTGGTGCACCCGGTCCTGGTGGCTATGGTGGTTATACAGCACCTCTTGGATCTTCATCAGAAGATATGAAATCGGGTAAACATGCGACGCCTGGTAAAAAAGTAAAGAAACGTAAGAAAGATTACGTTCGTATTAAGTGACAGAGATCATATAGATTTTTTCTTGCCTTCTGCGTGAACAAACGCGCACATTTGGTATACAGTTTTACATGTTAAAGACGTTTGATCGTTAAAGAGCATGTTGCTTAATAACGTTCAGCGTTTGTAATAAACGGATTAGGAATCGGAAAATAAAAATATTATGGCTATTGATTTAGAAGCAATTAAAAGGCGTGTTGCAGAACTCAGCGGTGTTAAGAAGAACTCATCTATCCAAATGTGGAAACCACAGCTTGGAGAACACAAGATTCGCTGTCTGTCTTGGAAGAATTCACCAGACGGTCAGCCTTTTGCAGAGCGTTGGTTTTATTATTTCGGAGAGAATGCCGGCATCTTAGCACCCAACCAGTTTGGTAAGCCAGACCCAATTAATGATCTCATTAAGAAGCTGTACAGCAGCGGTAAACCAGACGACCGTAATCTTGCTAAGAAGCTACAACCAAAAATGCGTTGTTACGCACCAGTTATTGTTCGCGGCGAGGAAGACAAAGGAGTTCAGGTTTGGGCATTTGGAAAGCTTGTCTATCAACGAATGCTTGGTTTCTTTCTTGATGAAGAAGTCGGTGATATTCTTTCTCCATCTGAAGGCTTTGATCTAAAGATATCAATCACAAAGATGCCAGGAAAGCAATTTAATGATACAGCTGTTGACCCAGCCCGTCGACCTACGAAGCTTCATGAGGATTCAAAGTTTGCTGAACAATGGCTTAACTCAATCCCAAATCTTGACGACATGTATCGACTCAAGAATACACAAGAAATCGAGACTGTTCTTAATAACTGGCTTTCAGGCGGCGCTACTGCCGAGACTGAGAAGTCTGATGGAATAGTTAGAGGCGCAACACAAGTAGATGAGCTTGATAATTTAACTGCAGAACTTAAGTCTTCCGCACCATCTGAGAAGAAGTCAAAGAAAGAGCCGGCTAAGAAACAATCGCTTGATGATGCTTTTGCTGATCTAATGAATGAATGACAACAGTTAACTGTTGACATTTAAAAAGCGCCGTTAATTCGGCGCTTTCTTTTTGCTGCTTAAACAAATTAACTAATCTGCGATAGAATTATAGGCAACTAAGAGCTACATATGGCAAAAAAATCAAAGCTTGAATCAGACAATCGAGAAGAAGATAGCGTCGTAGAAAATATGACAAATGATTTGATTAAAGCTCTTAATAAAGAGTTTGGTCAAAGGATTGCTTATAATCTTGCGGAAGATGAAGCACCTACAATCGTTAAACGATGGCTTGATGCAGGTTCAATTCAATTAAATTATGCAATGCGTAATGCAACTGGCGGAGGATATCCTGAAGGCAGAATTATAGAAATTTCAGGAGCTCCATCAATTGGTAAATCTCATCTAGCATATCACGCTGCAGCCATGGCTCAAAAGCAAGGTGGTCTTGTTGTATATATCGATACAGAAAATGCGACACCTGTAGCCAAGCTAGCAACAATGGGTATTGATGTTCGTAAACGATTTGTATATTGTGATTCACATTGTACGGAAGAGGTTTTTTCTATTATTGAATCGACTGTTTTAAAGGCAAAGCAGATTCTTGATAAGAACGTTCCAATTCTTGTAGTTTGGGATTCAGTGGCAGCATCGTCGCCGAAGGCAGAGCTTGATGGCGAGTATGAAGATAACACGATAGGTCTTCAGGCAAGAGTTATTTCTAAAGGCATGCGTAAGCTTACGGGTGTTATTGGACAGAACAATGTAACACTTTTATGTCTTAATCAATTGCGTACTGCTATCGGAGTAACTCACGGAGATCCTGATGTGACGCCAGGCGGAAAGTCGATTCCGTATCATGCATCAATTCGTCTTAAGCTTAGTTCTGGTACACAAGTAAAAGATAAAGCAGGCAATGTGATCGGTATTCATGTTATTGCTACTATCAAGAAGAACAAGGTTGCGCCTCCATTCCGCAAATGCGAATTTGATATTATCTTCGGCAAAGGAATTGTAGAAGATGAATATATCTTTGATCAAGTTAGAAGTCACTGCAAAGATGTGGGGCCTGTAATGCGAAAAGGCAAGATCATAAAAGTTACTGGCGAAGGTGCATGGAAAGAGCTTAGTGTTGTAGATGAGAAAACAGGCGTTGTAGAGGTTGAAAAGAAATTCTACAAGTCTGAGTTTGGAGAATTGCTTAGAGATAAGCAACATGGTCCGTGGTTGATGGAAGCTGTTGATTGCGCGTTGACTTTAGTAATTGGTCAAACGCCTGTTTCAGATGATGCAGATGACAATGTTTCCGATGATGGAGGCTCAGATGCGTGAAATACAAACAAATCCAATTTGGGTTAAAGTTATCGTTGATGATAATTCTTTGATTCCTAAATACCAGACATCTGGTTCTGTTGGGTGTGATCTCATGTCAAGCGACGTTGTAGTAATCCCTCCAGACTCTCGTCGCATAATTGGGACAGGATTGAAGATGGAGATTCCATCTGGGTTTGGAGCAATGGTTTGTTCTAGATCAGGATTGGCTGCGAAGCATGGCATTCATGTATTGAACGGGCCCGGGTTAATAGATAACGACTATATTGGTGAAATTAAAGTCATCCTACACAACACGGGGCAGGAGGAATTTATTATTAAAAAAGGCGATAGGATTGCACAATTAGTGTTTTTTCCAATTTTTCAGGCAATCTTCCAGACAGCAGCAAAGCTAGCAGAGACTATTCGGGGTGAAGGCGGTTTTGGTAGTACTGGTAATTCTTCAACATGATATTTAGTGGTTACAATTTATGAAGTCTAATGAAGTATTAAGTTTTTTGCTCTTCATATCGGGATATATTCTTGGTAGAATTGATACGTTAGTAGGTGTCTTTAAGCAGAAGAAACTTGAATCTTTTGTTGACAAAATCTGTCATGATGAAAAAAAAGACAAAAGTAAAAAAAATCTTTTAATTGATAACAAAAAGTTTATTACAAAAGTTTCTATAGAAAAGCTTAATAAAAGCGCTGATCTCGGTGTTCAGTCTGAAGTTAATGATAGTATCGAAAACGAAACAGCCAAGCTAAGTTTCTTAAAGAAAAAGAAAGGTTGATTATGACTAAAGGTTTAGACGTTGGAACATCTTTTATTGTGCTTGCTGCTGAGGGAAACAAGGGTAAAGTAGTTTACAAAGACTTTAGAGACGCATTTTATGTAATTAAACCTACAACGCCCATTGCTACAAAGATGATTGAAAAGGGTCTTGCAGGTAAAATCTTTGTAAAAGATGATGATGGATCTTTTATTATCCTTGGAAAAGACGCGATTGAAAAGGCAGTTGAAAGAAATGATTCTGCTAAGAGACCTATGCATAAAGGTGTAGTCTCATCAAAAGAGAAAGAGGCTAGAAGAATTCTAACGTACATTCTCAAAGAAGTTGCAGGACAAGCATCTGAGGAAAATGAAAAACTTGTCTTTTGCATCCCTGCACAGCCAGTTGATCAGGAGGATGAAGATTTTGATGTCGGTTATCACGAAGATGTCGTAAAAACTGTTCTTTCTGAGTGCGGTTATGATGCAAAGTCTATTAATGAAGCTGAAGCACTATGTTACTCAGAGCTTGCTGATGATGATTACACAGGTGTTGCTCTTTCATGGGGCGCAGGTATGGTAAACGTTTGCGTAATGCTTAACGGCGAACCGGTTCTAAAGTTCTCAACAACAAAGTCTGGTGATTGGATTGATCGTATGTCAGCAGTTGCTACTGGTGAAACTGACTCAGTTGTGCAAGCAGAAAAAGAAAATGGTGAATTCACCGTAGGGCAAGACAATGATAATCAAGTTTTAGCTGCTGTGGCTTCTTACTATGATAGATTAATTGACTATACTACTAAGCAGCTCGTTATGGCGTTAGAAGAGAATAAAGCGCTGCCTAAGTTTAAGGATGCAATACCAATTGTTCTTGCAGGTGGAACTTCAAAGGCAAAGGGTTTTATGGATCTATTCACAAAGAAACTTGAGGAAAATGGATTTCCACTTTCTGTAAAAGAAGTACGCCATGCAGCAGACCCACTTCATGCAGTTGCCCGCGGCTGTTTAATTGCTGCACAGATAATATGACTTTTTATTTTACTGACATAAACGCGCGACTATAAAAATATGAGTCTAGTTTTATTAATAGACGGAATGAACCTTTTCATTCGATCCTGGGCTGCATTTCCGCAGATGTCGTCTCACGGTTATCAAGTCGGAGGTTGCATTGGCTTTCTTAAGACTTTGCAAAAGCTTACTAGAGAATTGTCACCTTCTGCTGTATGTGTTATATGGGAAGGCGGAGGTTCACAGCGACGTCGGAAATTATTTCCCGAATATAAGCTTAATAAACGTCCGGAGAAATTAAACAGATTTTACGGAGATGACATTCCTGATACAGAGAAGAACAAGAAAAATCAGCTTCTTTCTCTGCTTGGAATGCTCAAACAAACGCCTATTTGTCAAGTTTATGTTGATAACTGCGAAGGTGACGATATCATTGCTTTCCTTTGCAAAGGACCCTTCAGAGACAATGACAAAATTATTGTGTCCTCTGATAAAGACATGCTGCAGCTTCTTGATGAAAAAACGAGGGTATACTCAACACATAAGAAAAAAATTATCACAAGTGAAGATGTGCTGAAAGAATATAAGATACATGTTAATAATTTCGCAATTGCTAAGGCACTGTGTGGTGATTCTTCTGACAATATTCCGGGAGTAAAAGGGTTGGGATACAAGACAGTGTCTTCTAAATTTCCATTCTTGGCAAAAGAAGAATCTATTATTCTTCAAGATTTATTAAATTATGCTGCAAGTCATGCATCTGAAAGTGGCATTTATAAGAGAGTGTATGCTGAGGCTAATACAGTGCATAGAAACTGGGACTTAGTACATCTCGATGGCAGTATGTTATCTGCAAATCAAACATCAAAGTTGCAAAATGCAATAGATACATTTGAGCCTCAAGCGAATAGGATTAAGCTCATCAAGGCACTTGTCAAAGAAGGAATAAATTATTTCGATGTTGATAAATTCTTTTATGATTTATCTAGTGTTAAAGGACTTCAACTCAAAAATAATAACGTAGGCACCTAGTTTAGGTGCTTGTTGTTGAGAAGAAAGAAATTATGTTCGTTGATTTTAGTTTGAAGTTTGAAGATTTGGAAGATAATATTTTATGACAACAGCAACAACAACAATTACGCCAACCTTCGGTACGTACGGCAAATCTTTTCAAGAAAAGATTATGCAAGCGCTATTAACTGATTGGAAATTTGCTGAGCAAATGATGGAAGTATTTGATTCTTCTTATTTTGAACTCAAATATTTGCAGTTTCTTGCTGATCGTTACTTTGCGTATTCAAATAAATACAAGGTATTTCCAACACTTCAGCTGCTTGTTACAATTATTCGTGAAGATCTTAAGGTTGGAACAGATGTAATATTGAGAGATCAAATCATCGATTACCTTCAACGGATGAAAAGTAATCCTGATGCAGGAGACCTACAGTTTGTTCGTGAAAAGTCTCTTGATTTTTGTAGAAAGCAAGCACTTAAGGCTGCACTTGAAAATGCTGTCGATCAAATGCAAGCTAATAAATACGAATCTATCGTAGAGTCAATTAAGAAAGCAGTCCAAGTTGGAACAGCACCATCTGTTGGTCACGATTTCTTTAATGAAATGGATTCGCGATGGACATTACTCAAAAGAGATACGATCCCAACAGGCATCCCAGAACTTGATAAAAAAGACATATTAAATGGTGGATCCGGCAAAGGCGAATTACTCTGTGTAGTAGGTGGCAGCGGTTCAGGAAAAAGCCACTTTCTAATTATGCTTGGCGCAAATGCATTACGATGCGGAAAACATGTTCTTCATTACACATTCGAACTGTCAGAAACTGCTGTAGGTATCCGCTATGATTCTAATTTATGCGATATAGATTCTAGCGACGTGATGGTTAGAAAGGATGAAGTAAAATCATTCTATGAATCAAACAAATCACTTGGCAGATTATTCATTAAGGAATATCCAACAAATACAGCAACAGTCTTTACAATTCGTTCACATATTGAAAGATTAAGCCTTAAAGGATTTAAACCTGACATCGTTATTATCGATTATGCTGATATCATGAGATCAACACGCCAGTATGATTCTTTGAGACATGAATTGAAGCTTGTATATGAGGAGCTTCGAGGGCTTGCAATGGAAACAGGTATTCCTATTTGGACTGCTTCACAATCTAATAAGGAAGGCGCGAATGCAGAAATTATCGATATGACAAATATGTCTGAGGCATATGGTAAGGCAATGATATGCGATTTCATTATATCTGTTTCCAGAAGATCTCACGAAAAAGCATCTGGCTGGGGACGCTTATATGTCGCTAAGAATCGAGCTGGTCGTGATGGATTAGTTTTCCCTGCAAAGATCAATACAGCTAGGAGCCAATTTGAAATAGTTGGTGCAGCCGACTCGCCTGACGCAGTGAAGGTATCTGATGACGAGGTTCAAAAGAAAGCCCTCCGTGCAAAATGGCAAGAGCTAAAAAACGAGTTTCCATTACAAAAAACAAATACTGCTGAAATGAACGTAATATAATCAACATCCTTTATTCGAGATTTTAATATGATATACACACACGATCAAGCATATCAAGCATCTTTAAAGTACTTTGGCGGTGATGAACTAGCTGCAGGTGTATTCATTTCGAAGTATGCGCTTAGAAATGCTAGCGGCGAATTGCTCGAATCAACACCAACAGACATGCATCTCAGGCTTGCTAAGGAGTTCGCAAGGATAGAGAACAAATATCCTAACCCACTTTCCGAGAAAGAGATCTTTTGCCTTCTTGCAGATGTCGATCATATTGAGAAACCAAGATGGCTATCAATGACACTCGATGAACTTGCTGCCGAATCTAAGGGTATTGGATGTGTAATACCTCAAGGTTCTCCAATGTCAGCAATCGGTAATGATTACAAAACGCAATCTTTATCAAATTGTTTCGTAATCGATGCCCCTCAAGATTCATATGGAGGCATTCTATTTGCTGATCAAGAACAAGCGCAAATTATGAAACGCCGCGGCGGCGTAGGATTTGATATTTCTACAATTCGCCCTAAAGGAATGAACACAGCGAATGCTGCTGGTACCACGGATGGTATTGGTGTCTTTATGGAAAGATTTTCCAATACTTGCAGAGAGGTTGCACAAGGCGGCCGGCGCGGCGCCCTGATGATTACTATATCAATCGCACACTGCGAAATAGAAACGTTTATTAATATCAAGCGCGATCTTAAAAAAGTAACAGGCGCGAATATCTCGATTCGTCTTACCGATGAATTTATGAACGCAGTTAAAAATAATGAAGAGTTTACGCTTCGTTGGCCTGTTGAGGCATCAATCGAAGATGCTAAAGTGACAAAGGTCGTTCAAGCAAAGCAAATTTGGGATCAAATTATAGATGCAGCTTGGACATCTGCAGAACCAGGTCTTCTATTCTGGGATACAATAAAAAAACGAACACCAACTGAAGCATATGACACTTTAGGTTATGGAAGTGTATCTGTCAATCCCTGCGGTGAACTTGTTCTTAGTCCATACGACAGCTGTAGATTACTTCTTGTCAACTTATATAAGTTTGTTAAGAATCCATTTTCCTCCGCCGCGGCGTATGACAATGTTAGATTTAAAGATGTAGCACAAAAAGCGCAACGTTTAATGGATGATCTTGTTGATCTTGAAATCGAGGCAGTCGATAAGATTATTGCAAAAATAAATTTAGATCCTGAATCAATTAATGTTAAACGTGCTGAATTAGAACTTTGGACAAAAATTAAAATTGCAACATCTGGTGGGCGTAGAACAGGTCTCGGTATTACAGCATTAGGTGATACAGTCGCGGCGATGGGATTTGTCTATGGTTCAAAAAACTCGATTGAGCTAACTGAATCATTATACAAATCGTTATGTCTTTCTGCGTACCGTTCTACTATAACAATGGCAAAAGAACGCATGCCATTCCCAGTTTTTTCATATGATCTTGAAAAAGACCATCCATTTATTCAGCAAGTACTTCAAGCAGAGCCAGACCTGCTTACCGATTATAAAAAATATGGTCGTAGGAACATTGCATTAACAACCACAGCCCCTGCTGGCAGCGTTTCCACAATTTCTCAAACAACTTCTGGCATCGAACCCGCATTTCTTCTTTCTTATAAGCGTCGCAAGAAGGTTAGCAGTGATGATCAAACTGCTAGAGTCGATTTCATAGATCCATTAGGCGATACGTGGCAAGAGTATAAGGTTTATCATCATGCATTTAAAAAGTGGATGGAGGTTAATAATAAAACAGAGGATGACGTTTCTGAATCGCCTTATTATGGCGCGACTTCAAACGACATAGATTGGAAAAACTCTGTTAAATTACAGGCCGCAGCGCAACGTCATGTTTGTCATGCAATAAGCAAAACTTGCAATTTACCTAATGACGCAACTCGTGAGCTTATTTCTGAAGTATACATGTCGGCGTGGGAATCTGGTTGTAAGGGATTTACTGTATATCGTGATGGCTGTAGAACAGGTGTGCTTGTCGCAGACACAGGCGCCAAAGCACCTGTTGTAACAGTGCTTGGTCAACCTGAAACCATGGTAGAAAGTCACGCACCAAAGCGACCTAAGGAATTAACCTGTGATATTCACAGAATTAACGTGAGGTCATCTGGTGAAAATGAAAGTTATCTTGTATTGGTTGGCAAGCTGGATAATAGGCCTTATGAGATTTTTTGCGGCTTGTCACATCATGTTGAAGTACCTAAGAAATCAAAAACAGGCGTTTTGATAAAGAATGGCAAAAAAGATGGTATTGCAACTTACAATCTTCAGATTCCAATTGGTGATGATGATCAGCTATTATTTAAAGACGTCGTAGAGTTATTTGCAAATCCAAATCATGGATCGATCACAAGAACTTTGTCGTTGGCCTTACGCCATGGCGTACCAGTACAGTATATGGTTGAACAGCTTCAAAAAGATAAGCACAGCGGAATGCAATCATTTTCAAAGGCAATCTCGCGTGTTTTAAAATCATATATTCCCGATGGTACTAAATCACAATCGGACAAGACATGTTCTGATTGTGGTGTTGAAGGATTGATTTATAAAGAAGGCTGTGTGACGTGTGTTGCTTGTGGGTGGAGTAAATGCTAAGCTAGACTCACATATTAAGCATGTTTTGCAGCCTACTGAATAGTTATCGCGTCGACTATGAGCAAGCGTAGAGTTAATGATAATAGCGTTGAAGAAAGAGTATACGATAGTGTGAAGAAGAGACTACTGGAGACTAATACAAAGTGGCGCGGTGAGTCGACACGTTCCTATGCAGAAGGTAATTTAACTTCAATTCCTGAGTTTGTTATCGATGAGTTGGCTGAAGAGTTTATTAATAATTTAGGAAGAAGAATTCTTGCTCAGATAAATGTACAACCGCTCGAGCCACAGACACGTAGAAATCTAAAGGCTCAACTAAATGATCTATTAGCTTCAATGAAGAAAGATCTTAAAAATACGTCTAAGAGCCACTTAGATCATTTCTTTCAAGTGTATTGATACTTACTACAACATATGCAACAATATGAGGGCTGATCTTTTGATCAGCCCTTTTGTTTAATTTAATAAGGGCTGTAACATGAAGCTTACAACAAATCAACTCAAAAAAATCATTGCCGAAGTAATTCAAGATGCTGCATTCACAAAAGGTGATCCTGAACTAATGCTCATTGATAACGAATTAGCTCAGAAAGCTCTTGAGTTAGGCTCTGAAAAATCTGAAATCGCTGATCAAGTTTTAGCTTCTTTAGTTGCTGGACTTCCATATGCTGATGCGTTAGAACTAATTAGAGCTATATCAGAAATGGGATTAAAGACTGGCACATTCGATACAGTGCTTAATCAACTTTGATCAATGTCAAATAAAGATTGTTGTTCATATTTTGCTTCATAGATTATTATTTGTCTTGTTATGCCACAACAAGAAAACGTAGTTGAATTAATAGGATATTACGGTTCTGATGAAACACATGCTCTTTCTGCCTGGACATCAACCTCACGCGATTTGACGGAAGATAAGAAAAATAGAATTCCTAAGCTGTTAAAGATGCTTGCAGAGAATTCACATTCGACGCCTTTTGAAAAAAGCTCGCTGCATTTTCTTGTCACAACCGAGATAGCTACACATGCACAGCTCCTCAAGCATCGCTGTGCAGTTTCTATTAATGCAGAATCAGCACGTTATAAAGAGCTTAAGGAAGACAAGTACTATGTTCCTATAGATTGGCCATTAGGCGAACGTGAGCTTTATATCGAACACTTAGAATCAAGTTTACAA
>Ga0209086_10002176_pt1 | contig 15484 bp, 11 predicted proteins | sample M_130207_XF_Meta_FD_187312 | JGI IMG/M metagenome (GOLD analysis project Ga0209086, IMG submission 187312) | Freshwater microbial communities from Lake Montjoie, Canada to study carbon cycling - M_130207_XF_MetaG (SPAdes) (version 2) | ecosystem: Environmental > Aquatic > Freshwater > Lake... | reverse complement strand
GATGCTAACTATATTGCCAACTGTCTTACCTGGTTTCAAGCGAATGATGTACCAGTACGTATTGAAAGCAATTCTTTGCTCATGGATTTTAATATCATGAAACAGGCGCGAACCTTAATCTGCTCCATGAGCACGTTAGCATGGGCGGCGGCTTATCTCTCCAAGCAGATTCAAACCTGTTATATGCCCAACTATAATTTCTATGGGACGGCCCGTCAATCCTTTTTTTTCCATAAACCCATCCAACATACTCTGTTCTATCCAGTAAAAACAACGCCGCCCCTCATCCACCAAATAAAAACTTACATTATAACCTTACCCGATTACGCCGACCGCCTGGCAAAATTAGATGGCTTAAATCAACAATTAGCGATGATTGGGTTAGAACCGAATGTGTATGAAGGGGTCCACGGCAAAGATATACACATTTCTGACGCGGCTTCAGCTATTACCGGCATTAAACATATAACGTGGCAGGGCACGACATACTTTTATGATTTACGTATTCGCATCAATGGCAACCCTATGACGAAAGGCGAATTGGGCTGTGCGTGGAGCCATTTGAATTTGCTGCGGCAGCTGGTCGCGGACCCGACGGCCAACTATTATTTGCTGCTGGAGGATGATGTCGAACTGGTGAAACCTTTGAGCGAATTGTATGACCTTTTCCAACATATTCCGGCGGATGCGGACCTCTGCCATTTGGCCAAAAGCGATTGGTATCCTTTTGCTTTAACCGCCCAAGTCAATGCGCATTTTTACGAATGCGAAAAACGCTTTTTCAATAAGACGACGGCTTATCTCATCTCGCGGAAAGGCGCAGAAAAGATTTTGGAGTATACGAAGAATTCAATAAATGTACCCATAGATGATTTATTCAATATGATTTATCGGCTGACGCCTGATTTTCGGTATTATGTGCCGGCCACGTATTTTTTCAAAGAGCAGGATAATGTGGCCTCCGCAATTAAAGCGATTGGCTAAGCGTCTTGGCCATCAGCGGAAAAAAGCCCAGCTCCTTTACTATTTTCTCTTTCATTTGTTTGATTACGCCGATTCGTTGTGACCACCAATCTTCGCTTAGCGCTTGCTGAACGATGTGGAGTGCCGCCGCCGGGTCTTCTAAAGGTAATCGCACAAATGCTTTCGCATCGATATAGTCTTCCAAATTCGGACAGCCCCAATAAAAACAGAGAGATTCACATAAAATGCTTTCCCAGATTTTCTCGGTCGCATAATTGGGTTCATTATTGTTTTCGACGGCCAAACAGTATTTATAGTTGGCATAGACGTTGTATTTATTCTCGGCGGGAACGACGCCTTTATACCTGCGACATTGTTGGTAATTCTCTCGACCCCAAATATCTATAATGTTTGCCTCTACTGCGTTTGCTGCGTTTGCCTCTACTGCGTTTGCCTCTACTGCGTTTGCTTCTACTGCGTTTGCTTCTACTGCGTTTGCCTCTAGATACTTGATAAAATTATTTCGCAAGATATGCCCTTCATCGAAGTTTTTCTGACTACAAATTGCCGCTATTTTATTTAGTTTATCTTGCTTCACTGGTTCGCTCGAAAAAGGGTAATCAATTTGCCACTGCACATTATTTAAATGGGTTTTGTGAGTAAAGACCTTGAAGAATTTACTCGCGTCGGGTGTAGCCCATTCGCCCCATGTTTTCACCCCCCAATTTTTGGCCGGGTCCGCCACCCAAGGCTCCATTTGAAAGACAATCGTCTTCTCTCGCACATACTGGTCGCCTGCCTGGGGCGAATTGATAATCACATAATAATCAATCTCTCGTGGGTCATTACTGGAGGTCAGTTGTAAATGGGTCCATCTTTTATCATACATCGTGGACCATTCTTTACACAATTGTTCAGAAGAGCACCAGTTACAAAGCATTTTGAGTTTGATTTGCTTAGGCACAAGCGGAGCAGGCACAAGCGGAGCAGGCACAAGCGGAGCAGGCACAAGCGGAGCAGGCACAAGCGGAGCAGGTACAAGCGGAGCAGGCACAAGCGGAGCAGGCACAAGCGGAGCAGGCACAAGCGGAGCAGGCACAAGCGGAGCAGGCACAAGCACAAGCGCGCTCTTCTTCATATATAGTCCATCCGTTGCCTTAAAATATTGCGAGGAGGTTAAAGTCTCGATTTTATTTTTGAAAAACCCCAAGGTATTGAACCCTACGCAATTGGGGTCCTTCAAGGCCTTACTCATACATTCGGTCGCAGAACCCGGCTGAAAATATAAATCATGTCCGATTTGGTCCAACTGCGGTTTGAATTCAAATTGGTCTTCCAGCGTGTTGCTGAAATCCAAGCTCTCGTAATTGGCTTGGATATCGGTATCCACAGTACTGGATTTACTTTCATACCAATCTGACATGACCAGTTGGGGTTGTGATTCATACATATTTAAAGCTGGTGTTATTTTCATTAAATAATCAATTCCATGTTTAATGCCATTTTGCGCAATATAATCGATTAATTTTTGGGCGCCGACTTTATTAATTGTATAACTAAATGTACCACCAATATAGAGGTTTTTATTTAAGGGTACTACTACAGTATCGGCCTGTGTCTCATATATATGTTTCGTTTCTTCCCGCTGTTTGGCAAACATATGATACCCGAGAAACAAGACTTCCTGTTTTTCCATTTCGGGTTTTAATTGCGTGAATCTCTCTTTAAACTTCGGCTGGACATTTATATCATCCTCAAAAATAACATAATACGTATGGTTTTTATCCGCGACCAGTTCTTTCCAGAGATTGAGGTGACTTATAGCACACCCAATGACACCTTTCCGGTTACCAAAATCATTTCCTGTAAATAAGATTTTTAAGTCATTGGTACTTTCCAAGGTTTTGCCATCCACCGCTTTATAAAAAATATAATCATGGAGTTTGGCCTCTTTAAAGAGCTTGGTTATCGCCATTTTTCTATCTGGCCGTCTTTCCAAGTTCACGACCTTTATATTGCTCGGCGTCGTGTTTGTAAACTGCGATTCGGCATTCAATTCATACGCATTTTTTACAGTCCCGCTATGAATCTCCGAGGTCAAGCGCCCGATATGGCGGTGTGTAATGCGGTTAAAGAAGGCCGTTTTATAGCCTGCCTCATTCCATTTATTGGCATAATCGCGTTCAAAGAATTGATTGGGTGAATCGTAATTACCCAACTGTAAAATAGCCGAGACAGAAGTCATCGCCGGCCGAAAACTATAATGCGGCCAATAATGGCTATTCATATAGTGGTTAATGGATTCGTGGGGGCGATGGTCATGTAAAACAATACCGGCTTTGGCGGTTGGCAAATGGCCTCTTGTGTTATAATGTTCCACCGTCTCCGCATAATTACGGTTAAACACAATTTGTTTTATATTTTCTTTATTGCTCGAGAGAAGTGCGATAGATGGTTTGATATAATCCATCGGGTGATAAAATAAGAAATCATCTTCCATATGTATCCAATAGGTCGGTTTCAATGTTTCCAGTTTCTGCCAAATGATATTCATACTGGCGCGATGGCCTTTTTCGTCCGATGTTTTCATGTAATACTCCAGCCAAGGATAGCTGGCTCGCATAGCCTGTCGGTCTTCTTTGGACGAATTATCATCGACGCAAAACCAGTGGGTTATTAATTCGACGTCCGTCCAATGATTCAAGATAGAATTCAGTGTCTCTTTAAATAAATCTAAACGCTTACAGGTCGTAAAGGTGATTAATATTTTTTGTTCTTTGTCGGAAGAGAGAGCGCTTGCACCTAGTGCGCCTGAACCCGCTGCGCCTGAACCCGCTGCGCTTGCATTTTGCTTTAATAGTTTCTTAGCTTTTTGAATATTCGCACTTACTTGCTGATTTAACAAGGTAAATTGCGCTCGGTTTTGTTTAAAGAGTTGATTCCATAATTCAATCGCATTCGAATTATACACCAAGTCATTATGCTTCGCAAATAAATCGTCGAGGGACCGAAAAAGAACCAACGTATCTTTCTCCTTTTCCCATATCTCTCGGTAACACATTAGATTATTTATGGTCACCGTCAATTCATTTAAGCCCATCACTTGATTGATTAAGATTTGTTTACAACACGCATAGCCACTCGCCTTATCATGTACAGCATGAGCCGAAATACCATTATAAAATTCCAACCGGTCTTGGTATAAATGCATATTAATAAACAATTTATTTTCTAATTTGCGATTGTAATGTTTGAATTTATGGTATAAAGCATTGACCAGAATATATTGCCCCGTTTGATAGAAATATTCCACCGCCAGAATGAGTCCTTCAATGCGTTCAATATCGTATTCCATGGTTTTTAAAAGAAAAGGCACCGCCAAATCCATTTTTTTTTGGTCTTTATAAATGGTGCCAATTTCTAAGGCCGCGTAATATTTTTCCTGATGCCAATGTTGTGGTATATCGAGCACCTTTTTATACCATTCCACTGCTTGATGGTGATATTTTTCGCCGGCGTCTTTATAGCTTCGCGCACAATAAAAGGCATAACGACCCGAGAGACCTTTATCCGGCAGGGCGAGTTCGCTATGATATGCTTTTTCTAATATAATGGCATCATCATAATATTTCGTCGGATTTTGACTCCGATTGCCCGTGCGACCGGAATCAATATGATAGTCGCCCTGCACCGTTGCGTCGGGGCCGACGGGTTCTATGTTATCTAAGAATTCGTGCAAGACACCTTTAAATCGCCAACGTTTCCGGTTATTTATCAGTAAGGGCCGCACGTATTCAAATCCTTTGCCAATTTTTAACATATAGCGGTCGGCTCTAATGGTCGTATTAAAAAAGGGCAGCTTGAAATCCCCATTCATACTATCATCGGCATCAAAAATAAGCAAATAATCCGTTTTGTCATAGGCACATTCCAAGGCCTGGGTCCGGTTATACCCAAAATCTCTCCACTCGTGCGAAAATAACTCCCCCGGAATACCCCTTTCTAAGAAATAATCGCGGATAAGCTGCTGCGTATTGTCGGTTGACCCTGTGTCCGAAATAACCCAATAATCAAAATCAATATATTTGCTGAGATTAGTCAAGGTGGTAATAATAATCTTGGCTTCATTTTTCACAATCATATTCAAGCAGACCGTCGGCCTACGGGTTTTATTTTTTATATCTGATTCGGTAATAACCAAATTCATTTTATATATAAAGAATTAATACCTTTTAAATATTAATTCTTTCGCTATTTGCTATACGCTATGTAAAATGATACCCGTTCGAATATATCTACGCAAAGCTATATAATCGCCAAGCTATATAATCGCCAAGCTATATAATCGCCAAGCTATATAATCCCACCCCCAGCAAATCTAATAATCGCCGGGCAAATGAGTTGCTAAATCACCCTCAAAATCAGTTTCGCTTTCTATTATAATCTCATCGCCCCCCATTTTACAATCTTTGTTCGTGTATTTATCTAAATATCTATAGATTCGGTTAATATCTAATTTCGTGATATCATAGGATTCAAACATCGTATATATTTCGTCGTCGGTATGTTTCATACGCAAATCCAAAAAGAACGCAAATGTATCTTTTTTATCTAAAGAGAGTTTTTGGCATAAATCTTGAATAAAAATCGAATTATTATATTCGGTACTGTATTTGGTGAGAACTTTGGTAAACCGAATATCGGATTGGCTTGATTTCGCTTTGGTCGGAATTTCATCATGAAAGAGTTTATTGCAGGCAAAGGTTTTGATTAAAGAACTCATTTCATTAAACTGCCAAATCTGTTTTTGGAAGGTAATGCGGTCAATATAATCCGCAAAACAGATTTTATCCAAAATTTTCGTGTACAATGGAATGGCCTTGTGCTTGGGTTCTTTTCCAATAATATCGATAACGTTTTCATGCCATAGCAAGCCTACAATAGTGCGGTCGGTATCATTCATGATGCTAGTGTGGTCTGCGATGGTATAGGAATTATCGAATAATTTCTGTGTTATTTCTTTGGTATCTTCATTATACGATTTCGGCTTGAAAATATTTTGGATTATTTCAGTCTTTAATATGGTATGGTGTTTTTTATAGATATTATTAATGGAATTTAATTTCCGTAAATCCCCTTGTAAATAGTTAACCATATTGGTGATTATACTATCCTCGAGGGAAGGCATGGATAGCTTTAAAATCGTTTGTATCTGACTTGTAAGCGGACTTTTTAATTCAAAGACATGGCAGACTTTCATTAGTTCCTTTATTTTTTTGTCGACATGATAGCTACTAATACAGATAATTGGACTAAAGGATAAATCTTCCAACTTTTGTTTCTTTGTTTTTTTGGGGCGAATAATTTTTATGAGAGAATTGATGCCGCCTTTATCGCCGTTATTCATTCCGTCAATTTCATCCATCACAATGGCAATCGGTTTGGATTTCTTTTGTAACAAACTCACCACGCTTTTATCCGACATGTTGTTTTTGGTGATGGTATCAATAATCATTTTATTGCGTATATCCCCGGCGTCATATTTAATGATATCGTAATTAATCGAGGTTAAGAGGTTTAAAACAAATTGGGTTTTGCCACTGCCGGGTGCACCATAAATATAAATACCCCTTTTAAAAGCAAAATTATTTTTATTCTTTTCAAATTGTAATAAAATATTTTTAATCGAAGTTGAAACTGTTTCTCGATTTAAAATCGCATTATAGTTAATAGATTGCATTTATAAACAATATATTAATGTTTTTATATTTAAATATATATTCATTTATAGACTTGTAAACTTATAGACTTGTAAACTTATAGACTTGTAAACTTATTTACTCGTGCCGCATAATTCAGCATTATCGGTAATGCCATCCCACGTTAGATTACATGATTTAGCCCATGTATATTTATTACACGGACCTGAAGAACCTTTAAAATTGGGCAGAGTAAAATCCATAGGCACATTACACTTGCTATTGCCTAAAGCCATACTATTTACACAAAAATTGCCAGACACATCCCAATAATCCGGACAATTAGCAATACTTGGAGGGTAGACTGAATTAAATTTAGCCCGATAAAGCATGATGCCAATAAAACAAAGTGATATAATTAAAATTATAATAGCAATCGTTGTTACGGTTTTTTGAAACATTGCTTATATATAATATACTTTTTATAATATAATTTTTATAATATAATTTTTCTATTCGATATATACAAATGAATAGCCAGCATATGAATAGTAATCAAATAAGTAATGGTAGAGTTAATATATTAGGGCCTAATAGTGATGTGAAATTTTCGATGATGGACCGTATTCCCGTAAATAGTACGAATTATTCCTGCCGAGATGCAATGACCGGCAATTGGTATGATACTGAATTATCAAATGCTTTTTTCAGTGGCAAAAATCTTCAAATCTTGCAAAATGGTATTCGCGCTGGTGTGTACAATAAATCCAATCAACAATATATGGTGGGTGAACAGAATTTGGATGAACTCCAAATTATTATGCGCGGGCTCTTTCTCCAATATGCTAAAAATCAACCGACTGGCATTAGAGAACAAATAAGTGAGTTGAATAAAATTGTTCTGGATTATGCCATCAATCAAGTCTGGAGTGAAGCCGAAGGCTACATGAAATACAAAAGAGACGCGAGTACCATGTGGGTGCCAATGAATATGCCTATTCTCTCATACACCAACGATAAACAGTTGGAACTCAAGCAGTGGTTTTAAGATATAAAGCTACAGTGTCTTATAAAAGTAATATGACCTTTATTACTTTTATTTATCGCGTAAACTACCGCGACACGAACCCTAGAACATTTTATGGGAAATATTATACGGATTATGTCCCGCATGACCAGGAAGGGCTAGTGGAAAAGATAAAACTTCACTTGGTAAAAGGTTTAACAGATTATCAACGACAAAAAAACAGGCAGGAATTTACACAGGCAGTGCATATCGGCGTTCTCTCCCTATCTTCGCATATCTATGTGCCAGACCACGAAACCAATGATGAAAAAAACTGTTTTGATTTTTATTGCGAAAACTACCCCAATAAACACTTGAAAACATATGTGTTTGGCACCTTGGTCGAATAAGCAAAAAATTTTTATCCAAAAATTGTTTCTTACTGAAAAATTTTTATCCAAAAAATTGTTTCTTACTGAAAAATTTTTATCCAAAAAATTGAAATACTTTAAACCATTTAAAGCAATAATAACAATCCCAATCATGTCGCAACCTGTCTTTAATTGGGCTTCCGTCGCCAAAGGCAAACCTCAAACGACCGCAGCGCACGAAGCCGAGCAAGCTGCCATAAAAGAAAAAAAACGGCTAGCGAAGGCCGAGCGCGATGCACCTATTCGGGCACAAGCAGAAGCTATGCGGTTGGAAAAAAAGCAGAAAGAAGAAAAATACACCTTGGCGTGGCAGCAACATCAGGAAGAACACGACCGGAAATTTAGCAAGGAAGGGGGCTGGCTTCCGGGGCAGTGGCCGACCTCCCACCAAGTGCCCTACGAACCGCATTTAACCGTACCCAAACATGTCAATGAACGGGCTCGAGATTGGACCGAAAGGGCCTTGGCGAGCTGGTGGCCGGTGTGGGAAAAATGCGACACCATAGAGACCCTGCGGGCGGCCTTTCTCGAAGCGTTCGTTCCATATGCGCTTGAGCATGGTAATTACCGCGGGGCGGATGATTATGACTATTGGGAAAAAAACATGGGTTTAGCCAAAGGCAAGAACGAAGCCAAAGGCAAGAACGAAGCCAAAGGCAAGAACGAAGCCAAAGGCACGCATGCGGAACGCTACGCCACTATGCTCCAATGGGTCAAGCAGATGGAAACCGACAAAGTAAATCCGCCCTATTGGAACACGTTGTGGGTGGCGTGCAAAAACATCACCTTTGAACATTGCTTGTGGGCCATGAATGTGGAAGCCCAGACCTTTCGGGCGCACGATAAGCTTTGCCCCAACATTGAAATCCCAATCACGGGCTTCTTACAAGTGGAAGGCCAGACGATTACCTGGCTCGCCGATTTCGCCAACTATATCCCTTATCGGCACGACCCGAAACCGAAGAGCAAACAAGCCATCGAATCGAAAAGAAAAAGAGATGAAGAGGAATTTGAGCGGATGCTGAAGAACGACTATTGCTAGTCTATTGATACCGAATAAATTATGACACCGAATAAATTATGAAAAAAGAAAAAGGTTTATCTCCTTTTTTCATATAATTTTTATCCAAAAAATTGTTCATCCTGAAAATTTTTATCCAAAAAATTGTTTCTTACTGAAAATTTTTATCCAAAAAATTGAATTACTTTAAACTATTTAAAGCGATTTTAATAACCAGAATGCTTGATATGATTGCCGAAACCAGTTTTATGAATAAGTGTATCGATGGCAAGAAACCATACCCGATTCAACTCTTAAAAAACGAAGCGATTGACCGTTTAGAACCGATTGTAGATGATTTGCCAAAATACAAAAAAAATTTAGAAGATTTAATGGTCAATTTTAAAATCGACCAAATGATGGGACTGATAAACACCATCTACCGGGACAAAGAATTTAAATCTTCAAAATATTATCGACGATATAGTGAATATTTTGACGAAATCGAAGACATGACGCATAACAGCACTTTTGGAAAAGTGCCGCAAAACACATCCTTTGAGAACGGTTGCGCCAAACCCAGCACTTTTGAAAAGGTGCCGCAAACCCAGCACTTTTGGAAAGGTGTAAGGAGAGGAAGACAAGACAATGTTAACGTCTCGTAAATTTTACCGTCTTATTCAATTTCTTTTTCAGGCTTCGTCTTTTAAACGTTCGTTTTTTTGCTCTATATTTTTTTGTCCGCCTTTTTAGTTTTATGCTGGCGTTACTGCCTCCTGTTTTCTTAATATCTTCGGGATATAACGCATCTATACCTGCCTCGTATTCTTTAAGAAGTTTATTGATATCATTGGTTCCCCCGGTCATATTTACTGGGGTCAGATTTACGCCGGTCAGATTTACTGGGGTCATATTTACTGGGGTCATATCTGCTTTCGGTGTTAATGTTTTCGAACCTTTCGGTGTTAATGTTTTCGAACCTTTCGGTGTTAATGTTTTCGAACCTCTCGGTGTTAATGTTTTCGAGCCTATAGTTAAATAATTCGCGTTTGTACTTAAATCTCCTGTATTAGGGCCTATACTTAAATAATTCGCATCTATTATACTCGCTCTACTTGCGTCATCTCTCGATGTTTTTAGTATACTCGCATCTATGGCAACACTATTAGAACCTTTAACTGTTTTTTTAATGAGATAACCCACTCTAATACGCGACATAAACTCGTAGGAACCATTGTTGATATACGACGATAAATCATCCAATGATAAAAACATCATTAAAAATTTAATTAATATTTTACTGGGTTTAAAGAGGATAGGTTGATTTGTTTGAATTTTAGGTTTATAGAAATAATTCGAAGAGGGGGTGAACCCTTTTGTAAATTCCGGCACAAAAATTAATTCCATATTCGCATATTTCGTCTGTTCATTCTCCAATAAAAGTTGATAAAACTCGGGATTATAACCAACCATTGCTGTCGGGTTGTAAATAACCGTTTTGCCTCGGGTTAAGAGTTTAATAATGAGCGAGATAATCTTGGCGTGATTGTATTTGCTCGCGTCCTCCTCTTTCATGAGTTTGGATAAATCATTTATTTCTACCCGTTTGCCTTCCTTTTTTAAGTTCAAGCCTTCTATATTCATACTATTGACTCGCCCTAGATTAATTTCCGCCACAGCATTATAGGTTAATGGCTCAGTCTCATCGGCGTATGGGTATTTAAAATTTCCAAATTTATCCTTATAATTTACAATATAAAGCGGCTGTTCATTATTTGCCGAATTTGCGGTATCCACAAACCCTTTGCCTACCAAGATGGGATTTCCATCATTCATATACTGAACGCCGGACATGTAAGTGAGATAAGACTTGAACGTGTCGACCATATCCGGCGTGGGAAACATAATATATTCGTGAAACAGTTCCGAAACCGGTTCTATGTTTGCCTCCAAATAACCATAGAACTTGGGGGTGCGGTCACTGGCTGCACCACTGCCAGTCGCCGTGTCTTCTGATGTTAAACATTCCGAGTGTTCGATAAAAATACTATTAGACATTGCGTATTTATCGCCATCATAAACTCCATCTAACATTCTATCATCGTAGTCCAACGTCAACCATAAATATTCAACAGGCAACTGTATTATTTTCATTGAACAGAGGAATTTATAAGTATTAAAGACAAGCGAGAGAATGCGGTCATCCGCCTTGCCAATTTGATAGGATTTGCCGGATATTTCTATCCATTTATGAATCAGTTGCTTGGCTTCAATCGATTGCGAGAAAAACATAGTGCCGCCGGAAGTTTCAAAGGTATAGGGGTCATAGGTAATACTTTCGTCCATTTTCCAGCTGGACCGCGGGTCAATTACCCAGCCCCGAGCCATAAAATCTACGTCCTTTAAATCGAATAACTTTGGATACTGACGCATAAACATATCCCCGTCAATATACAACACGGCACGCTTTCCGCACGATTCTAACGCTTTTTGGATAAATAAGGGTTTCGCATTGATGGCCATTTGGTAGCCTCCGGGCTTTGTAAATTCCGGATACTCGACCGCCATGTAGTTACACTTAAACTTTGCGCACTCCCGTTCCCATTTTTCAATCATTTTATCATATGTCATCGGATTAAGAAAGCGGAATTCTTTGTGGAGTATTTCATAAATGGTCATATTGTCAAATTCTTTCATATTCTCCGCCGTATAATTCTGTTTTGTATTTAAGATTTTCTTTATCTCCGCTTTTTGTTCTTTTAACACTTTATTCAAACGGTCAATTTCTTTCTTGATATCACTTTCGCCAGCCCGCGTAAGTAATTCGCCTTGATTGAGAAACCTCATTTTTAATTCATTGCTTTTCTTATAGGCATCATAAATCAATAATATATTCTTTTTTGTGAGCGTAATCGCTTCAACCATGATACGCGTGAACATTTCGGCTGCTTCTGTTTTATACTTGTACTCGTAGTTCATCGGGGTTTCATCGCGCTCTTTCATTTTTTCTAATTTCTCAATGGCTTTCTGGTCACGATGTACTTGATATTGAAAGCCTAACTGGTCAAAAATCATTTCATTGTAGGAGTTCGCGGCTTTATTTATGATTTTTTTAAATGCTTCCAAATTGACAATTGATTTTTCTAAATTGTCGTATATTATTTTTATATCCAAATTTTTTTTCGTTGTATTGGTCGTAGGTGAACTGCCGAGGACTAGCACACAGACATCTAATATATCGCGGTTAAGTGCTTCGAAAAAAGAAATACAAGGTCGACTCGTATTCTGATTTCTTATTTTGTTGCCCCACCAATAAGTGACTATGACAAAATTACTGGCTTTATTAATAATCGTCGGTGTTATTGTTTTTTTATTTATAATCTCTTTCAGATTATCCAATAAAGTCATGTATATATAAGGTATCTACAAAAAATTGAATTGCTTTTATGGGAATGAGAAAATGTAACCAGGACCCGTATCGAAGGAAAATGAATGCAAACGAAGTGGGTGCCAACAAAGTGGGTGCAAACGAAGTGGGTGCAAACGAAGTGGGTGCCAACAAAGTGGGTGCAAACAAAGTGGATACAAACGAAGTGGGTGCCAACAAAGTGGGTGCAAACAAAGTGGGTGCAAACGAAGTGGGTGCAAACGAAGTGGGTTCCAACAAAGTGTTTCCAAAAATAATGGTCCCCTTACCCGACTCCGAGGTATATTACACAAAAGAAAACGTATCTCTCTGCGAGTACAAAATACACGCATACGTGTATGATTTGGGTATTGTCAATATTCCAAAGATTATCCATTATAATAAACAAACCAAGCAAATGAAAATGGCAAAAGTTGGCAGTATGAATGTCGCGGATTTTTATGGCGAAAAGGCCGAACATATTAGCAAGGAACTCTTTGCGAAAATCCGCGCCGTTATTCAAACGTTGTATGAACACAACATTCTGTATATTGACATTACCGGCTATAATTTCATCGAGAATGCCAATAAACTCTGGATTATCGATTTCGAGCACGCCAAATATAATTTAAAACGAAAGAACGCATTTGTCAAAAGGTTTTTAGGCGGCGCCGATGAATGGAACCCTGCGTTTTTATGACCTATTTATACAAAAAAATGAAACTAATTTCTATATCTATTTTTTCTTTAAAATCAAAATGACGACTAATGCTTTTGCTGATACTAATGCTCAGCCATATGCTCTTGCCGATGTCCTTACGGATGCCATGCCAGTGATTACCAAAGAGAACGTGACCGACTTGGTTGAATTGTATTTTGCGTCGCAACATATAACAGAACATTGTTCCGCCTATACCAAATATGGCATGCTGTTCAAGAATATCGGCGACTACAAGCATTTCACTGGCACGGTCTATAAACGCTATACCGACCACTTTCATGTCTTCTGGGCCATCCGGCTATTGACTGAACCGGCAAAATATGATTCGGATGATATTGAATTTCATGCGAAAAAAAACCCTATCTACGCCGAAATCAACACGGAAGAAGACGAGAACAATCAAATCGGGCTTTTGCGGAAAGCCATTCAAGCGTACCAGGCAAAGATGAAAGGTAAGGACGCGAATAATAGTGAAGAAGCGAAGCACGAGGAAGCGAAGCACGAGGAAGCGAAGCACGATGAAGCGAAGCATATAAAAGCAAATCACCTTAAACAAATGATTCTTATCGGGTCAAAATTATAGCATAAAGTATGGCATAAAGTATAGCATCGAAAGTGAAACGGCATTTCCCCCTATTTTTTATACCCAATCCAAAAAATTGAAATACTTTTCTAATAAGAATGGATTGTAACTCCAAACCAAACAGAACCACGTTTAAAAATGAACCAAGCTGTAGTACCGTTAAAAACCGTGATTAAACCGAAAAAGTTGAAGATTGCTGCCCCTCTATCGTTAGATATCTCTCTAGCGTTAGAGGACGCAATGAGTGGGCTTACGCTCATTTCAACCAAGCAGGAGCCCGTACCAGTTGAACTTGCAACCGTAGTGCAAGAACAGGTGCCGGCCGAACCGAAAGCCAAAGCCAAAGCCAAGGCCGAACCAAAACCGAAAAAGATGAAGCTGAAAGTGATTGACACTCTATCCATCGAGGAAGCCATGGGTGGACTTACAATTGAGCCTGTTGCGGAGCCAGTTAAAACGGTATCCATCGAAGAAGCTATGGGCGGGCTTTCACTCGTTGAGACTGTGCCCGCCATACCGCAACAAAGCGTATGGATGAGCATGCGCCGCGCTCCGCCCGTCAAGTCTGGCATCGTATGGGAAGGAATTGAAGACATCACCGACGATGAAGCCGACGACGAAGAGCTGGAACGCAGAGCTACAATTATCGAGGAGACTCGCGAAAAAATACAACACCGCTATTATCGAAAAACCCTAGATGGATTTCATCGCGCTGGTTTATTTCTCAACTGGGGACCTATAAACCCACAGCGCTACCTGGGCACCCGCGACATTATCAAGGGTCGCCGAACTCTGTCTTGATAAGCGAAGCATGTTTAAGCGAAGCATGTTTAAGCGAAGCGTTTTAAAAACATAAAAACATAAAAACATAAAAACATAAAAACATAAAAACATAAAAACATAAAAACATAAAAACATAAAAACATAAAAACATAAAAACATAAAAACAATATAAAAGAAATAAATGATTTGAAAAAAAGAGAGAAAAGGCTACGGCCTTTTTTTATTGATGGAAAACAACTTTTCCAGGTTTGAAGTTCAGAACCCAATTTTGGACATTTCTAAAAATGTCCAAAATCCAGGAACGCCGATCCGGTCTGTGAAAACCCGAAAAAACGACTTGTGAGCATAATGCTCTCATTTCCGAAAATGGATGAAAAATGTTGTGATGCTAATTTTTTCATTATTTTCGCAAAAGGTTTAGGAATTATAATCTCTCCTATATGTACGTGACATATGGTGACCATCATTACATCGGAATTAACGCCAAAATTTGGTTGTGAAAAATGTGACTTTAAATGCTGTAAAAAAGGAGATTTAAATCGACATCTGCTTACCATAAAACACAAACGGACGTATAATGTGACGCAAAGTGACACCGAAATACATATAAACATCATTAAGTGTGATAATTGTTTAAAAATATATAAATCACGTAATGGATTATGGTTACATTTGAAAAAATGTAAAAAACCTGAAACACCCATAATAAAGGAACAAACAGAAAATGAAATAAAAATATTAACGAGTCTGGTTTTAGAACTAGTGAAAAGCAACACGGACCTCCAAAAACAGATGATGGAAGTCTGTAAAAAAGATACCATGTCTATTACACAAAATAGCCATAACAAAACATTCAATCTACAGTTCTTCTTAAATGAGCAATGTAAGGATG
>Ga0209086_10002175_pt1 | contig 15492 bp, 18 predicted proteins | sample M_130207_XF_Meta_FD_187312 | JGI IMG/M metagenome (GOLD analysis project Ga0209086, IMG submission 187312) | Freshwater microbial communities from Lake Montjoie, Canada to study carbon cycling - M_130207_XF_MetaG (SPAdes) (version 2) | ecosystem: Environmental > Aquatic > Freshwater > Lake... | reverse complement strand
TGTACCTTCAATGCAGGACCACCAGTCAATCGATACGGAAAATTTAAACCGCCCTGCCACGATGGATCTGGAATGTCGACGCCTTTCATTCGCGCAAGAATGGCGCCAGCCGCCGCATACCCAACTGGTTGCACTGGAATTCGCGGAAGATCCAAACTTTGCGGCGTATCACGCATCACGTTGTCGGCGGAATAAACGCCTGGCGTTCCTGGATCACCTGGATATGCAAGCGTATTCAGCGTTCCTCGTTGAATGCATAAATCATTGGCCCATCCGCCACCGTTTGGCCATGTCGCGCCCTTGCTGAATCCAGAATCCCCTGGGTCTGTGAAAATAATCAAGCCAGCAGCGCCGGCTTTTTCCGCGAAGCGCGCCTTGTATCCACGGAAATTTTTTCCATAACGAGCCAACACTATTTTTCCAGTGACATCCACTCCAAGCGACTTCAGTTTGTCAAAATCTTCTTGCGTTGCATAATTGGCGTACACCACTTCCGCGGTGACATCACCATTGCCGCTGTAAGCGTTCCACCCGTATGACAAGTCGGGATGCGCGGTGGCTGGATCTGCCAACAAATTATTTTCATCCACCGCAAGAGACATGACACCTTTGCGCGGAGATTTTTCATCGCCTGCATTTTTTGTATTGCTTACTCCGTCTTCAATAATTTCTAAAGTTGCGCTGACTGGCCGCGACAAGTAAGCGCGAAAACTCTCCACACGCGCGGGAATTCCCATTGAATCAAAAGCCTGCTTCAGTCGTTCAATTTGCCGAATGTCTCCGGGGGTTCCAGCCACATGGGGTTCTTGAGTCAACACATCATGGAACCGACGCAACTCGCTTGCTTGCGGCATTGAGATCAACTTTGCCGCGTACTGCTTGGCGGTCAACGGAGCGTTTGATTTTGTTGCTGGTTTTTCAGGGAGTGACAATTGCGCTGGCGCGGAACCTGCTGTTGAATTTGCTTCTTGCTGAGAAACCGCGGCTAATCCAGCGCAAGCGCATACAACAAACAACGCCAACCCGACTTTGGCTTGACTCATGGCACTGCCTTGGCAGCAGTCGCTTCTTTATTCTCCGCAAACACAGCGGGCCACGGATTGCTTCCATGACAAGCACGCCCGGTTCGTTCCACATAATCCTGGAGATAGCCTTCCGCGGGAAAAAACTTTTTCGCAGGCTCAATCACGGTCACAATTTTCTTGCCCGCGAATTTTGGCGAGGCCTGCAATGCCACGACAAATGCCTTTGATTCGGCAAGTTGTTGATCATCAGTGGTGAATACCGCAGATCGATATTGATCCCCCACATTGGGACCTTGACGATCGAGTTGCGTTGGGTCATGAATGCGGAAAAAGCCATCGAGTAATTGCTTGTAGGTCACTTTCGTAGGATCAAATGTCACGCGCACCGCTTCAGCGTGACCGCTTTTATGCGCGCACACTTCCTCATAGGTGGGGTTGTCAGAAGTTCCATTCATGTAGCCACTCGCAACATCCGCAACACCGGGACATTCCTGAAACCAATGCTCGACTCCCCAAAAACATCCGCCCGCAAAATACGCGGTCTTTAATTGCATTGGAGAACTTTCAGGTGGAAGCACTGCGCCCTTGTCATAGAACACAAGAGCGGCCGAATTCAAACAATATCGCAATCCCGTTGGCTTGGGTCCATCTTCAAACACATGCCCCAAATGTGAGCCACAGCGCGCGCAATCAATTTCAACGCGCTCCATTCCCATGTCATTATCTTTTTTATAACCAACATGATCCGTGTCAAAGGGCGCGAAGAAACTTGGCCAACCAGTCTTTGAATTGAATTTATTGTCGCTTGAAAATAGAGGCAATCCGCAAACCACGCAGCAATACACTCCGTCTTTTTTATTGTCGAGCAAAGTACCGCAAAATGCTGGTTCAGTCCCAGACTTCTGCGTCACTTTGTATTGTTCCGGCGTCAATTTCTTGGCCAATATTTCCACCTGCTCTTTGGTCAGTGGAGTGATGTTGTAACCAGCGCGAGAAATAGGTCTGTGGGTATTTTTCATAAAATTTCCTGAGGTCAAAGTGGTGTCATCATAGGCAATGGCGAAAGCCGCAAGCGCAACGATGGTAATGAACGCTGCCGAAACCATTGAAATGAAAGGTATTCGAATTGACATGGTCAAAGCATAGTCGAGCACTTTCATAAAGTTCGACAAGAAAAAATTTTATTGATGCCGATAGACTGAATATGTGCGAAATAAATCGGCCACTCATTTTGTATTGCCCCTCTTACTTGCTGTCGTGATGGCCGGTGGCATGGTGCTGTCTTGCACCCAAGACCAACCGCCTCCGCTTTATCCACTGGCGCAAGGCAAAGCGGAACTGACGCCTTATCACCCTGAGGCGCCCGTAGAAATGATTTTGGAAAGACACTCTGAAAATAAAATATTAAAATCTCCTTCACAACAACCCGACGATCGATTTGGCGAGTCCATTGCCCTGACACTGAACACCTTGGTGGTTGGAGCGCCAAACACATCCAGCGGTGGCACGGTCTGGGTATTTGACTTGGATCATTCCAACACCGCGCCGATTCAATTAATTCCTCCACATCTTCACAGCGGTGACAAATACGGAACCGCCGTGGCCATTGAACCTGGAGGAAATTTTATTGCGGTTGGCGCGCCCCACACAAAAGTGGATGACAAAATAAATGCCGGCGTGGTTTACATGTGGAAGAAATCTAAAACAGGAAACAACTGGAATTTTGATGGCGCCTACTCTCGGGAAGATTTGCCTGCGAATTCCAAGCTGGGCAGCACTGTTGCAATGAATCGCGAAACGCTTCTTGCAGGCGCTCCATTCACACCTTTATTTATCACCACCACCTCCACCTCGGGAGAAGTGATTACAACAACTATGCCAGTTGATCGATTCGCAAACTTTCGAACCGTTGCTTTCCACGGCGTTGTCGCAACATGGATGCGCGACAGCAATGGGGATTTAAATGAAGACAATCTATTGCAGCCCAACCCCTACATTGCAAATGCCCAAGTTGGGTCCGCACTTTTTCTTGAGGAAGCCCAAGCCATTGTCGGAGCAAAGACCGCGCGCGCCTCAGAACAAGTTGAAGCGGGTAAAGCCTATATTTATCTTCGGCGTAAATCTGGTTGGTCAAACCAACCAAGCGTGAGTATCTCCCAAACTGGCAACTCCATTTTTAAAGGCGATGACAACACCATTAGTGGCAATGGACCAAATCACCATTTTGGATCGGCGGTTTGCATTAAAGGAAGCGTGGCGCTTGCTGGAACACCTGGTGATAGCGAAGGAGGTCTATTGAGAAGCGGATCCGTGAATGTTTATGAAAGGATCGATTCTGCGTGGAATCCTGTTCAATATATTTCCGCCAAAATAAAGGACAGGTCTGATCCTAAAAAATTCAGAGAGGATCGAAGCGACGATGACATGTTTGGCTCCGCTGTTGGAATTACAGATACACATTTTGTCATCGGAGCGCCAAAGAAATCCATCAACGATCTAGAACAAGCTGGGGCCGTGTACGTCTTTCAAATTAAATCGGGATCCAATCCTATGGAGGAAGAATTTGTGGTGCAGTTGGTTCAAGCCAAGCCCGTCGCCAACAGTGAATTTGGCGCCGCACTGGCTTGCACATCGGACATCATTGCCGTCTCCGCGCCAGGCACCCAAGATCTTTCAACACTGGGTCAAATTTATATTTTTAAGCGAACAGAAATTGACTCTCAAATTTCTTGGGGCGTGCCTGTTGCAGCAATTCAGCCCGCTTCCGTGCTTTCAGAAAGCGCAAACAGCGCCGCCAATCCTGTCACGGCGCCATAATCAAACTGCACTTCTTCGCTATAGTGTTCCCTCCACTGGACAGGTGTCCGAGCGGTTGAAGGAGCAGCATTGGAAATGCTGTATACGGGTAACCGTATCGTGGGTTCGAATCCCACCTTGTCCGCTTTCGTATCACGCATCTTTGTGATGCATGATGTTGGCGAATTCGGCGAGCCCCTCGCCGAAAAAATTCGGGTTGTAGCGCAGCTTGGTAGCGCGTTTGACTGGGGGTCAAAAGGTCGTGGGTTCAAATCCCGCCAGCCCGACTACCAACAAAAAACGGAGGCTTGACCTCCGTTTTTTGTTTTTGAATTTTCAATATCGCATGGCGGCCATGCGACGGTGCATTAAGAATTTTTTACTTTGGTAATGCGTCCAATGAATCCCAGCAGGACCATCCACGCCACCACAAGCGCAATGACCACAAGAACAATCGTTCCGCTGCTTTCCGCCTCGCGGATTAAATCCGACGCCTGTTCGCGGGGAGTTTCAGGCACAGGAACGGATTGACATGCGGTAATAATGTGAGCGCAGCCCAACGCAAGAACCATGAAGGAACGGCTGAGCAGTTTGGACGTGGTGTGACAAATGTGAATCAATGGGTTCATAATGGAATTACAAATTTGAATGAATGACAAAGATAGCACGCAAAATCAGACAGTCAAAAGATATTTCGAACTGGTTGAAATTCAAGTCACCTTAGACTGTCCCCACAAGTATTTCCATGACGTCACAACCCCCAAAAAATCCCAGCGGAATTTTGATCATTGACAAGCCATTGGGCGTTTCAAGCATGCGCGCCGTGGAAATGGTTCGCCGCGGCATGGGCGGCTTGCGAACCGGTCACGCTGGAACGCTTGATCCCCTGGCCACGGGCGTGCTGATTATTGCCGTGGGTTCCGCCACGCGCAGCATCAACATGTTGATGGATCTTGAAAAGCAATATGAAACCACGATTGATCTTTCCGCGACAACACCAACGCTGGACAGCGAGAGTGAACGCGTTGAATTTGTGCGCACCACGCCCCCACCAACAGCGGACCAAGTGACGTTGACGTTGAAACAATTCACTGGCGCGTATCCGCAAATGCCGCCGGCGTTCAGCGCCAAGCAAATCAAAGGGCGACGGGCCTATGACATTGCACGCAGTGGCGAGCAGGTTGTGCTTGCGGCGCGAATGGTGAATGTGCATGAACTCTCCATGCTTTCATTCGCGTGGCCAATTGTGCGACTGGCTATTCGCTGTGACAAAGGTTTTTATGTGCGCAGTCTTGCGCATGATCTTGGCGTGGCGCTTGGTGGTGATGGCTATTGCACCGCGATTCGACGGACCGCCATTGGTCCATACACCGTTGAGCGCGCTATTGAATTGAAGCAGGAGGCGCTTCCGAATCCTTCTCAGCTTTTGGCGTTGCCTCTTGTCGCTGCGCGTTGATCAACAAAATAGCCATGCCTAAAAGCAGCATCATGTCTGCGCCGTTAAAGATCCACGGGAACAATTCCGTGCTGCCACCTGGCCAATGAAATCCAAATGGCAAGTGCCAACGCGGTGTCATGAATAGAAAGTCGCGCACCGCGCCGTAGGCCAAGCGATCGTACAAATTGCCTATTCCACCCGCTAAAACAAGCCCAATTCCAATATGCGCCACGCGATTTTTTGCGTCTGTCCACCAGCCAAAAATCCACATGGCCGCTGTGACCGCAATGATGGTGAAGGCAATGAACACTACTCGTTTTTGTTGGCCCAAACCAAACACGGCGCCGTGATTCAGCACCAGGCGCAAGTCCAGCAAATCCCACGGCAGAACCTTCACGCCCGTGTGAAATGGAAGTCGATACGAAGGATTGCCCGCGATGTCATCGTAGGAAAGTTCAACTGGCTCATCGGTGACGCAACGAAAGGCCCAACTTTTTGTTGTGAGATCAAGCGCAAGTCCAAGCGCAAAGATAATGAACAGCGTGACCCACGCGGATTTGGATCGACAAGCCGGAGTGAATGAAATTGCGATTGCCGAAGAGTTGGAACTCAACGAGCCACGCCTCGCTCAATCATCAGCGCCGCCTCAACGGTGTATTTAGCCAAGGGGTTCGCATCAAGACGCGCCTTTGGAATTGGCTTGCCCGTCAGTTGACACACGCCATACGATTTGTCATCGATGCGCGAAATGGCCTCGTCAATTTCCGCCAACTTCACGCGGTCGGACGCGGCCAGATTGAGCGCGAATTCTTGATCGAAAGTGTCCGTACCAACATCGGCCATATGCAGCGGCATATTGCTGAGATTGCCACCATTTGAGCGCAGAGCCTCATCTTCAAGACCCTCCACGCGGCCAATGAGTTCGTTGCGGCGCGCGATCAAAATGCCGCGGTGCTCGGACAACTCCTTGCTGGTCAAGCGCGTCTTGATGCTGAGAATGTCAATCTCCTGCGCGGCTTTCACTTTGTCAGCGGCGCCAAGAAGCTTGGACTTTTTCTTCTTGCCTTTGTCCATTCCCTTGCTGCTAATCATGCGCACGCGGCGACCGTTGATCACAACATATCCAGCTTGATCTGCTTTCTGCGTGATGGCCGTCGCGGCGACTGAGCGCGCGGTGGACATGTCAATCTTTGGAGTGCGCTTGCCCTTCTCTTCCGGCGCGGATTGCTTGGGCATGGGGCGCGGCGCATTTTTGCCGATGGGCGGAGGCGGCACGCGGTTGGGATGTTTCTTCGTTGGCGGCGGCGATGGAAACGCGGGCTTCGCAACCATCTTAGAACTCTTGACGACCGTCACCTTGGACTTGGGCGAAGATTTTTTAGCGGTCGGCTTTGAAGAGCCAGAAGTTTTCTTGCTCTTTGTTTTTTTCTCTGGCTTCTTTTTAGACACGAATGAAATCCTCTTATGCAAATTTACTATGACCGCCCCGGCATACACCAGTGGCCGCAATCCGCTTCAAATGAAGGGTGTTCGATTGTCCTTGCCACAACCGCGCAAGTCAACCCCGTTACGCGGGCGGAGCGCAGTTATGTGAGCCAATATTGCGTATTTTTTCAAATCGCAGGCGCACAAGTGTGTCTGGCGCAAGGCGCTGCAACTCACGAATGGAATCCACAATCCAACCTTGAAGTCGCTCCGCTGTCGCTTGCGGATCGCGATGTGCGCCGCCATTTGGTTCTGGAATGATGGCGTCGATCAAACCATTTTTTAAATTGCACTCGGCGGTTAACGCAAGCGCTTGCGCCGCGGAATTATTTGTTTGCTCATTGGCCTTCTTCCACAAAATAGCCGCGCACCCTTCGGGGCTGATCACGGAATACCAACTGTGTTGCAACATGGCAATGCGATCGCCCACGCCAATTCCAAGCGCGCCGCCAGAACCGCCTTCGCCAATCACAACGCACACAATTGGCGTGCGCAAGCGGCTCATCTCGCGAAGATTCACGGCGATGGCTTCCGCTTGTCCACGTTGCTCGCTATCAAGACCTGGATATGCGCCCGGCGTGTCGATGAGCGTGACAATGGGCAAGTGAAATTTTTCCGCCAACTTCATTTTTAAAAGGGCTTTACGGTAGCCCTCTGGATTGGCGCAACCGAAGCGACACTTGATGCGCTCCTCGGTTGAGCGTCCTTTGTGATGGCCAACCACCAAGCACTTCAAACTTCCAATGCGCGCGAAGCCGGTGATCAGCGCGGCGTCGTCGCCAAAGCGCCTGTCGCCATGCAACTCCGACCAATCGCGACAAATCATGCGCACATAATCCAGCGTTTGCGGGCGCTGCGGATGGCGCGCCACGCGCACGGTTTGCCACGGCGTGAGATTGGCGTAGGTTTTTTGCAACAAACTTTCACGCGCTTGGCGCATGGTTCGCAATTCATCTGCGAACAGTTCGGCGTCTATTTTCGCCTCGATCACTTCGATCTGTTGATCGATTTGCGCGACTGGTTCCTCGAAATCAAGCGTGACAAAACCTGCTTTAGACATCGGAACAATCGTAGCAAATTCACTGTTTCAAAGCACGCCAATAATCAACGCGATCAAGAACATTTTGCACAGTAATTTGCTGCATTCGGCCTTGCCTGTGGGCAAACGTCATTTGCGGCGCCTCGCCTTCATTGTGATACGCATCGACCAATAATTTTGGGTCGTTGCGAAATGGCCCGACGCGCGTTGGACTGTTGTAGCCGTACAAACCAATGACGGGCTTGCCAAGCGCCACCGCCAAATGAAGCGGGCCAGTGTCGGGCGAAATCACTAAGTCGCAGCCATCAAGAATGGAAACCAATTTACGCAGACCAGAACCAAGCGCGTTCTTGGGCGCGTGCGCGCACTGCGTGGCCAACATTTCGCCCAGCGCAGTTTCGCGCGCGGAATTTCCGCCAACCAAAATTGTTTGCAAGCCTTTCGCAGCAAGAGCGTCGATCACTTCGCGCATTCGATCGGGCAACCAATCTTTCAACGGATTGCTGGTGCCAGCCACTAACGCGACGCGCGGCTTGGACATGTCGGCGAAAAATTCCGTTTGCCACGCGCGTTCATCTGGCCACGGACCAATGTTCCATTGAAGAGAATCACTGGGAACTTCCAAGGCGTCAAGAAATTCCAGAAAATGCGCCTGCACGTGATTCAGTGGCTTGGCCGCAATTTTTGCGTTGGTAAAAAGCCAATTCAATTCTTTGGCGCGGGCGCGGTCCAGCCCAAGTTTGATCGGACTCCGGCACATCGCGGTGATAATGCTGGCTTTGAGATAACACTGCAAATCAAGCACCACATCAAAGGGGCGCGTCTTAAGTTGCTGGCGCAGATTCCAAAATCCGCGCCAGCCAGCCTTGCGATCAAAGATCAGAATTTCATCGACATCCTTATGGCCATTCACCAAGGCCGCGCCGGGCGCCTGCAAAATCCAAGTGATGCGCGCGTGCGGCCGATGACGCTTGATGGCCGTGATCACCGGAAGCGCGTGCACGACATCGCCAATCGCGCTCATCATGACCATGCAAATTCGTGGGCGCTCTGGCAGTTTCATGCGTGGGACTTTAACTCAGAAATCAATGCCTGCAATTGTTGCGCGGTCAAGGCAAGGTCGCCCTTGCGAACTCGCTTATGCAATGAACGCGCCAAGCGCGCGTAGTTCGCAGCGCGCACATACTCAACTCGTTGTGGCGCCCAGGCAACATCCTCCACATCCAGCACATAGGCGCAAACGCCATCGCCAACATTGGCTAATAAAATATTGCGCGCGTTCAAATCGTTGTGTAACAAGCCATTTGCAGCACATTGAGCAAGCAATTCGCGCACGGCCGCAAGCGCGACCTCACGTCGATGCGCCACTGGTTGCGACGCTAGAAATGCGACAAGGTCCACGCTGTTGTGAACTTGAACCGTGAGCAAATCCATGCGCTGAAATAATCCCGACTTGTAAAACACAACTCCCACGACTTCGGGCGTGGCAATGCCTAACTTCAGAATGCGCTGCGAATGTTCAATTTCAATTCGCGCGCGGTGGTCGCCCACATATCGATCGCCCGCGAAGTGGCGCCAAAAACCGCCGTGACCGCAACGACGGACAACAAGTGGCGCGTTGAACGCGGCGCAGTTCCATGTTGCCACCGCGGCGCGGCCACGAAAATGTTGACTGCCCTTGGAGGCCAGTGCCAAATCAATCACGGGGCATGTCGCTTGTCCAACGGCGTTGGTGAGTTGATCAACCCATTGCGTGCGCAACCAACTCGCTCCGCAAGGAAGCGCGCTCGATATGAAACCTGTTGGTGGAGGAATATCTTTCAAGAGTGGTGACAAGTATGCGACCAATTGAAAAATAATTCCACCAAGGCTCAATTACAAATACACATCCGCACACAACACAAAGTCGCGATCAACGGCACAATAGAAATATGTCCACCTTTTCCCAACATCAAAATCCAGCATTCAGCGACGGCACGCCAAACACATTGGCGGTGCTTGGATTTGGCAAACTGGCTTCGGCCATTGTGCGCGGCTGCATTTCAACTGGATTTCTAAAAGCCAGCGATGTGGTGGTATGGGCACGAAGCGACGCGCGAATGGCGCAAGCGCATGCGCTTGGTTTGAAATTGGTGGACATGAAAACCTGCGCGCACAGTGGCAACGCGCTGTTGCTTTCCATCAAGCCGCAGTTTTTCAGCGAACTGGCGCCACAACTTTCCGTGCCCGCGAACACAAATGTGATCAGCGTTATGGCTGGTTGGACAAGAGAGCAAATTGCAACGCAACTGAACGTCACGCATGTCATTCGCGCCATGCCCAATGTGGCCGCGGAAGTACAAGCCGCGGTGACCGCGCTTTCAATTCCTAAAGATTGTTCGGCACCAGCGCGCGAATTTGCCCAGAAACTTTTTTCCTCCGTGGGCCGCGTGGAACTGCTGCATGAATCGCACTTGAACGCGGCCACGGCGATCTCAAGTTCCGGCATTGCGTATTTGTGCTTGTTCATTGAGGCGCTGGAGCGGGCGGCTCTTCAACTTGGTCTGCCCAACGATGTGGCGAAAAGCTTGTCGCTTGATGTATTGCAAGGCGTTGCAAAAAGCGCTGCAACGGTCGCGTTTGATGCGGCGGCTTTGCGCGCCAGCGTGACCAGCCCAAACGGCACAACAGCCGCGGCGCTTGCCGTTCTGAATGCGGGAGAATTTTCCCAACTGATCACCCGCGCGGCGCAAGCGGCGAAAGACCGCGCCGCTGAATTGGGTCAATCGAATCAGTGAGCCTGATGGAGCAATGTGCATTTCTAGCGCCACGAAGGTACGAACGCGCGCGCGTCTGTTGCATCATTTTAAATTCGCGGCTTGATCAAGTTGTGAAAGCGCGTACATACCTCTTGCGTAATTTAAAAATCGCGGCGTGAAAAGAGCCAGCAACCCACGCCAAGGGTGACAATTTCAAACGCCACCGATGTGCCCAATATCCAACCCACACCGCGCGATCGTTGATCGGCTTCTATGGCCGCCACAACTACGCTTGTTTTCGCGCGGCTGTTGCCAAAGCCTGGTCCGCCTCGGCGCCGTTGTTTCTGCGCATTCGCGGCAACTTCCTCGGCATCTTCGGCGCCTTCGTCCTTCATGTTGGAGGCCTCTAAAGTCCAGCGCTGCAAAAGCGAAGTGGTCTCATCGGTTTTTGGCAACACCGTCTTCACGGCGAACACAACACGGTGCCACAACGCAAGGTTGCTCAACGTTGACTGATCGCGCTCAAGTTCGGTCTGCAAATCAGAAATATCCACGTCCGGATTTTCCTTCTTTCGTTTTTGTATCAACGCCTCAATCGCCTGGCATTCCTTCACGCTGCCAATGCGGAATCCATTCACAATGGTTTCCGCCGAATTGACGATGAACAAAAATCCCCAGAACAAAATGGTGAGCAACAGCGCCGCAATGGCGGAACGCGTGACGGTGCCAAGCAGCGCGCTCATGGCGAACAAATAGGAATACAACAATGTGACCAGTGGAATTGCAAGGAATAAGCCTGGCTCCCACGCTCCACCGCGCAGACCAATGACAAGGAAACTGGCCAAGCAAAACACGGCCATTTGCAACGATGTGAAGAGCAACCCCGCCGTGAATTTATAAATGTATAAACGCCAACGCGAAATGGGGCGCGACAACATGTTCTCCACCACCCCGCTTGAAACCATTTCTGGAAACATGCCCGCGCTGCTGACCAAAGCCAGCAAGCACGCCAACCATCCAAGCCAAAATTTCACTCCCACGGAGTTGAACATCAGTTTGTAAAACTCGGCGGGAGTGAACATGGTTGAATTCACAAACGGAACTTCAATGGTGAATCCAACTATGGTCACGCCCTGTTCGTTCAAGCCACCAATACCAATGACCGCCACAACCAACAACGACAAGATCATGGACAGCGTGAATAGTTTTTTAGCCACAAGTTCGCGGTAGCCGTCAACTAAAATCGCTGTGAATGCCGTCATGAACCTGCTCCTGGTGGCGGCGCTTTTCCCGTGGTTGGGTCAATGACAATTTTCATAAAGAGCTCTTCCAATCGCTGGTGCATTGGAACCAGTGAAATAATTTCTCCACCAGTCGCGCGTACTGCATCAAGCGCTGGTTGCGCGGCGGAGGCGTCCACATCGCCAAACACATATTGATGATTGCCCTCGGCGGTGATTGTTGGCGAAATATTCACGCCGCGAAATGGCAACGACCTTGCGCTTGCGGCGCTATTGAGAGTGACTGCCCCTCCTAGACCAACTTCCATTTGCGAATTCGCACCCGCGCTTGCGCTAGAACCGCCCCAGCGAACGGTCAATTCTTGGCGCGAACCTTCCTTTTGTAAATCATCCATACGCCCCTGCTTCACAACGCGGCCTTGCACCAAAATGGCAACACGGTCGCATACTTGCTCGGCCTCGCCTAGCAAGTGACTGTTCAGAAAGACGGTGCGGCCTTCGCGGCGCATCTGAATGAGCAGGTCGCGAATTTCAACGCGACCGACGGGATCAACGCCATCGGTTGGTTCGTCAAGAAATACAATTTGTGGATCATTCACAAGCGCCGCCGCCAAACCCGCGCGCTGCCGCATGCCCTTGGAAAACACATTCACGCGCCGGTCAATCCACTTGGAAAGTCCCACGCGGTCCAACAATTCTGCGGCGCGCTTTTTTCTGGTTGCGCGGTCAACGCCTGAAAGCGCGGCCACAAATTCCACGGCTTGACGCGCGGTGAGATACGGCGCCAATCGATGTTGCTCCGGCAAATATCCAACGCGCGTCAATGTTTTTTTATCGCCAATCGGCTTGCCCAGCATTTCCCCACGAGCCACCGTTGGTTTGACCACCGTGAGCAAGACCTTCACAAGCGTGCTTTTTCCAGCGCCGTTGGGCCCAAGTAATCCAAAAATTTCACCCGCGCCAACATTCAGCGACACATTGCGCAATGCGTGCGTATTTCCACCGTACACCTTGGAAACACACTCAAGCGAAATCACATTTTGATTCTGGCTGACCACACAAGAGAGCGTACAAGCAACATCCCGACGGAGACTTTCGCCTCCGCCGGGATTCCTCCCACCGTTGCTTTAGCGGCATCGTTCATTCAATGTCGTGTCAAGTTTGGGCTTACCCGAAGCACGCACACCACTCACATTGATGATTTCGCCATTCAGGCGCGTGACGATCGCTGGAAGAGGAGAATCCAATTGGATACTCCAAGCGCCAAACTCGTTTTCAAATTCCATGACACCTAACCCTCGGCGCATGGCGGCAATGACCACGGTTTCCAAATCACCGCTGACAATCACTTGCCAATTTTCTGTGCCAACGATTTGTCCCTCCAACACCGCGCTATCCGCTAAATAATCCGCGGAAATTCTGTATTCACTCGCCTGAAATGAATCAGATTCATCTGGGTCGGTCTGCGAGTCAACTTCAAGACGATTCAATTTCGGGACAGAACCTTGGTTGGGATCGCTGTAATAACCACCTTGCATTTCATACAAAATCTGTCCGCCATTTTTTGGAATCATTTTGTGAATTGGAAGTCCCTGCTCGCTTAATCCAAAATATTGCACTTCGTAATTGAGCAAGTTTGGCAAAAGATTTGGATGAAACTCAAAATTCCAAAATTCAATAGTCGTCCCGTCGGGCTTGGTTATTTTTTGATAGTTCGTCGTGCATCCCGTCAAACTGCCAACGCTCATCGCCATTACAAACACACCCATCACTACCAGCAATTTCAATTGGTACATTTTTTTCTCCCTGTCTAGATTTTGTTTCTGTCGGCGAACGCCCGCCAACTCCAAAGGCACTTTGACATGCTTTTTCATTGCATTTGAAATACACGCCTTCTTTCCGTGAAATTTTGTAGTTTTTAAATAGAGCGAAGTCCACCTCTATCTAGGCAGCGCCACCAAGTAGAAGTCGCTCGCATGAGTTTGGGTTTGAATTGACGCCACCCATCGCAAATCCATAGCGCCAAATTACCCGCCACTTTCCTCGCCATCATGGCTAAACTATTTGTCTATGCCAGCCGCCACCAAACTTGATCACCCCACGCTACCCCTTGTCAAAGAGCGCTTTCCGCAAGTCAAATTTTTGGCGACGGAATTTCGCGGACAGACTTCGCTTGTGGTGCCTGAAACTTCTCTGCATGAAGTTGCGCGGTTTCTGCGCGACGACCCCAACTGCCGCTACAACTTTCTCAGCGATTTGGCGGGCGTGGATTATTTGGAGTATCCCGCCGAGCAACCCGCGCGATTTGCCGTGGTCTACAACTTGTGCAGTTTCCAATTTGAACGCCGCCTTCGCTTAAAGGTGTATTTAAATCCGTCCATTGACACCACTGGTATTGAAGCCGACCCAACACTTTTTGTTGATTCGGTCACCGACCTGTGGCCCGGCGCCGAGTGGATGGAGCGCGAAGTGTTCGACATGTTTGGAATTCGGTTCCGCAACCATCCAGACCTGCGCCGTATTTTGTTGTGGAAAGATTTCCCGGCGCATCCCCTGCGCAAGGATTATCCACTTCGTGGCCGCGGCGAACGCGAGCACTATCAAAAGCTTTCGCGCGACGTCTCTTAAGACAAGACCCTTGACGCATGAATTGCAATTGAAATTCCGCGCATACTTTGTGCCGGAAAATTATGCCGCAACAACACCATGCGTGTTGTCATATCGCTGGCGAATTGCCTTCAAATCCTCATAATTTTCCATGAAAATATCGACAAGCTGTGGATCAAAATGCGTGCCGGATCCCTGGCGCATTTCTATTTTAATTTGTTCGTCACTCCAAGGTTCTTTGTAAGCGCGTTGACTTGCAAGCGCGTCAAACACATCGGCGATTGCAACCAACCGCGCAAATAGTGGAATTTGTTCGCCCTTCAAACCTTGCTTCAAATGCGGCGTGTCTTTCAGCTCGTCAAGATTGCGACCGATTGCTTTGTAATCCACGGGCCCTGGATAGCCTTTGCCATCCCAACGCTCATGGTGGTACATGGCGACATCGAAAGCGGCCTTTTCATATTGACTTTCGCCATCAAGTTGCTTTGCGCCAATGACCGTGTGCCACTGCATTTTTCCAAATTCTATTTCGTCCAACTTGCCGGGCTTTTTCAAAATATCGTGTGGAATTCCAACCTTGCCAATGTCATGTGGAAGTGCGGCAAGACGCAGCACGGAAATATTTTGATCGCGTTTGTCGGGCGGCATGCCAATTTTCTCAGCAAGTTTTTTAAACAAATAACACGCCACATCTGACACGCGCTGCACATGGGCACCTGTCTCATGCGGATCATTGACCTCGGCGAGGCGCACTAAACTTAAGATCGAATTCTTAGCGTTGCTGGCGCGTTCCAAAACTTGACCAGCAAGAACCGCGAACCCAACAGCACGATCCACCAACGGTGTGTTGGTCACGGATGCCTGATCGGGCGGGTTGATGAGTTGCATCACGCCCAACACAGCTCCATGAGTTCCAAGCAGCGGAATGGAGATCATGCAGCGCGTACGGAAACCGGTCTTTTTGTCCAAAGTCGGATTAAATTCAAAAGGCGAACCAGCCGGCAAGTAATAGACATCGTCAAGCACGATTTGTTTTTTAATCATCACGCAGTGTCCCGCGATGCTCTTGGATGAAATGGGAATTCGCGCGTTCACAATACCGCTCTGGGTCTTGCGATCCCTC
>Ga0209086_10002174_pt1 | contig 15497 bp, 10 predicted proteins | sample M_130207_XF_Meta_FD_187312 | JGI IMG/M metagenome (GOLD analysis project Ga0209086, IMG submission 187312) | Freshwater microbial communities from Lake Montjoie, Canada to study carbon cycling - M_130207_XF_MetaG (SPAdes) (version 2) | ecosystem: Environmental > Aquatic > Freshwater > Lake... | reverse complement strand
CGCTCAAGTGGCGCCTGCCCGGCGGCAAGGAACAAAGCAAGGACGTCGTCCTGGAGAAGGCAGGGACCGTGAAGGTGGAGATCAAGTAATCGAGCGCAACAGTCGGCCAATATTTTTGAAGGACAAGAAAACGAAACCCATATCCAGAACAAGGAGTCGATCGTGATCACGAGGCAAAGGAGACTCACAATGGCGCGGGTGCGGCCCGCATTGGGCGCGGTGGCGATGATGGCGGCATGGCTGGCGGGCAGCGCGGGCGCGCTTGCCGCGGAGCCGGCAACCACGCCTGACACGAATTCAGACGCCACCGTGGTGCTGGATGGCAACAGCCTCTGGCGGCACTTCCTGGTCTCGCGCTGCGCCTATGTGCGTGGCGACGACGGCAAGTTGGCGGCGTGGGAGATCGCGCCCCTGGGCAGGAACGGCAATTGGACGTTGTGGGTGGCTCCGAAACCCGCGGCCACAACCGCGCCTTCGCCGCTGCCTCCGGCGGACTGGGCCGGCCCCGACATGGACGACAGCGCCTGGCCGCGCGCCCGCCTGCCCCAGCCGACGCGGACCCGGTCTGACCAACCCTTCGACACGAGACCCCAACGCCGGGAGGGCGGCACGGCGGTGATGCTTTTGCGCGGCAAGTTCGAAGTCAAGGACCCCGCGCAGGTGAAGTCGTGCCGTCTCTCCCTGGACTACTGGGGTGGCGTGGTGGTTTATGTGAATGGCAAGGAAGCGGTCCGGGGGCATGTTACGGGCAACAAGCCGGACTCTTTGGCCTTGGCGGATGACTATCCTTTGGAAGCGTTCACGACTCCGAAAGGCAAGCTGCTGGGGCTTGATGACGGTAAGAACAAGGAGCGCCTGGCGTTGCGCGATCGCAACCTGCGCGAAGTCAGCATCCCCGCCGCGCTGCTGCGCAAGGGCGTGAACGTTTTGGCGATTGAGGTTCATGCCTCCCCTACCTATTTTAAGGGGACCGAGTGGGGTGAGCCTGATATTCTGCCGACGATCGGACTGTTGAATGCGCGGCTGACGGTGTCGCCCACGGGTGCGGTCCCGACACTCCAGGAGAGCGGAACCAACGGGGCACGGCCGCGCGGCATCAAGGTCTGGAACTGCGCCGCGTATGACACGGTCACCGCTTTTGATTACGGCGACCCGTTCGAGTCTTTGCGCCCGATCGAGATCCGCGCCGCGCGCAACAGCGTATTCTCCGGGCGGCTGATGGTCGGTTCCGATCAACCGATCAAGGGGTTGAAGGCGACGGTCTCGGACCTGACGCAGGCCGGGGGCGGCGCCAAGCTTGCGGCGGCGACCGTGCGCGTCCGCTACGCCGCGCCGGTCACGGTCGGCACACCGGCGAAAGATGCGGATGCGATCACGTGCGCTCAAGGAAAGTCCTACGTCGCTGCGCATCGTTTCGACGGCTTGCTCGATGCGATTCCCCCCGAGATCCCGGTGATCCAGGCTCCGCCGTGGACCGAGAAGTTCTTCGGTCAAACCGTGGACCGCAAGTCCCTTGTCCCCGGTGCCGTGGCGCCGCTGTGGTTCACGGTCCGGGTGCCCGCCAGCGCCGGCCCGGGTGTGTACGAGGGCAAGATCACGATTGCGGCCGAAGGACTGGCTCCCACCAGCGTCCCATTGCGCGTGAGCGTTTGCACTTGGGTGATGCCGGACCCGAAGGATTTCCGAGTGCACAACCTCGCGTGGCATTCGGCGGAAGACGTGGCCAAGCACTACGAGGTTCCGTTGTGGTCGGACAAGCATTTCGAGTTGATGGGCAAGTCGCACGCGCTGATGGCCGAAGCGGGTTCGCGCCAGGTCTATGCCAGCCTGGGCGCGGGAACCGTTTCGCAGAGCCAGGGACTTATCCGGTGGATCAAACAACCGGACGGCCGTTACAAACACGACTTTGCCGTTTTCGATAAGTACTTGAACATGGTTGCCAAGTATGTTGGCAAACCGCTGCCGTTACGGCTGGACTGCTGGAATTCTGATCCTCGGGGTGTCAATGGAGAGGGGTATTATTCTCGGCTTGACCCGGCCACGAACAAGATCGAGAACATCCGGCAGCCCGAACCTGGCACCGAGGCGTCCGTGACCTTCTGGAAGCCGGTCTTTGACGAAGTTCTCAAGAAGGTGAAGGCCCGCGGGTGGCTGGAGGAGACGGCCCTTGGTTTTTATACCTGGCATGGAGGGCCGGTGGAAAACGTCGCCAAGCTCGCCGAGAGACTCTGGCCCGACGCCGTCTGGGCTGTCGTCAGTCATGAAGGGGGGGGGCAAGCGCTGACTCATGAAGGGTTCAGCCGGGTGCCTGGCGACGAGAAGACACGCGGCTGGCGCGATCCGTCTAATCCCTGGGTAAAGGTGCTCTACGGCAACACGGTCTACGGCTACGGGATTCCGTCCGTGCGCGGGTATCGCAAGCTTCTGGAACCCAAGCCCGGCGTGTCCTGCAACACGTACCGCGTGACATGGAATGACAACTCGCCGCTGACGGACATGCGCAGGACCCAAGAAGACGTCATCATGTCGGGACACGACGGCGTCAGCGATTTTGGGGTTGATCTGTTCGGATTCAAGTGCCCCGACGGCAGTTACCAAAGTGCGACTGCCCCTGGCATGCCGGTCGGGCCTGCGTTGTCCCAAATGTCGCTTCTCTACCCCGGCCCCGACGGGCCGGTGGCGACCGAGCGGTTTGAGAATTTTCGCGAGGGCGTGGAACTGGCCGAGGCGCTGATCTTCATCGAGCGGGCCATCCAGGAGAAGAAACTCACCCCGCAACTCCAGCAGAAAGCCGAGAAGGCGCTGGAAGCGCGCAGCCAGGCCTTCATCATGAACTGGTTCACTCTCCGCGACATGCCCGGCGCCGAAGAGGACGCGAAGCTACTGGGCTTGGCCGGCGAAGTGGCGCGGGAAGTGGGGAAAGAGAAGAAGTAGGAAGTATTCAGTGTTCAGTGTTCAGTGTTCAAATTGAGAAGAAGGAGCAACGAATGAACCGAAAGCAAAGCAAACACGGACTGGCGCGGCTGTGGACCGCACTGGGCGCAGTGGCAATGGTGTTAGTCGGACTGGCAGGAGGCGCGTTGGCTGCTGAGGCGCCAGCGAATGTGCGGACGTGGACCGGCGCGGTGAGCGCGAATTGGGCCGACGGCGGAAACTGGTCCGGCGGGGCCGCGCCGGGCGCGGCGGACGATGTTGTGATCGATGGCGGCAAGTCCCAGCCCGTGCTGGACCTCGCCAAGGGGGCTGTGACCGTCAAGTCACTGACCCTCGGCGGCAAGACGGCGTCCGCGACGCTGAGCTTTGCCAATGGCAACGTCACGGATAAGATTCTGATCGTCAAAGGCGATGTGACCGTCGGCACGAATGGCGTGTTGATTCATGCGAACGAGACCGCCACGGGAACCGCCGTGGGAGACGAGACGCAACGGCTCTGTCTGGAGGTCGGTGGCAATCTGACAATTGGCGCAGGCGGCGCCATCCGGGTGGCGGGTTGCGGCTACGCCAAGGGCGCTGGTCCGTACAAAGCCGGCAGTTCCTCGGGCGGCGTTCACGGCGGCGAGGGTGGTTTTGGCGGAAATGAAGGCAGAACGACGACCCCGACCTACGGTTCGGTGACGAATCCTGTGGCCGCCGGCGGCGGGTCCGCTTTTCTGGCCGGCGGCGGGGTGGCGGTAATTCGTTCAGTCGGCTGGGTGACCGTGAACGGTGTGATCGATGCCACCGGCGGAAGTGGCGTCGGCGGCGGTGGCGCGGGTGGTTCGGTGAATGTCCGGGCCGGCGAACTGATGGGCAACGGGAGTATTTTCGCGAAAGGCGGCGATGGCGTCCCAAATAACGTTGGCGGTGGAGCCGGTGGTGGCCGCATCGCCGTCGTGCTGACAAAAGCCGCGACCTTCGGCAGCGTCACGATGAGCGCAGCGGGAGGAACCGGCGGCGGCAAGGATCTGGGGTATGGCGCCGCCGGAACGATCTATCTGCAAGGCGCCGGGCAGGCGGCCGGCTTGCTCATTGTTTCGAATCCTCCGTTGGTCGGGGTGGCGGGCGCGCGGACCCTGATCGGTCCGGAAGTGACTGGCGACGTTCCGGCCGATGTGCGGGTGCTGGACCGCGCCCGCTACGTGGTGACGCGTGATACGAGCGTGGTGCTCGACAGCAACAGCCTCTGGCGGCACTTCGAGGTGCAGCGCTGCGCCACCGTGCGCACCGATGACGGCAAGTTGGAGACATGGAACCTGCAACCGCTGACCGGTCGCAAACATATCTGGCCGAAGGTTGATCCAAGGCCCGCCACTTCGACCGCACCTTCAACACTGCCTCCCGCCGACTGGGCGGGGCTGGCCATGGACGACAGCGCCTGGCCGCGCGTTCGCCTGCCCCGGCCGGTGCCGGGCGGTCGGAGCGGCGGTCGCGGTGACGCGTTGCGTCCTCAGTCGCGGGAAGGAGAAACTGCTGCCATTCTCCTGCGCGGCAAGTTCGAAGTGAAGAAGGCTGATCTGCTCAAGTCGTGTCGTCTTTCCGTGGACTATGTGGGCGGTATCGTGGTTACGGTCAACGGCAAGGAAGTGCTTCGCCGCCATGTGCCGGGCGATAAGCCCGATCTTCTGGCCCTGGCCGAAGACTATCCCAAGAATGTGTTCGCGAGTGAGGCGTGCGATCGTTACGTGCGCGAGATCAGCATACCCGTTGCGCTGCTGCGGCCGGGCGTGAACGTGCTGGCCATCGAGGTGCATGCCGCCCCGTATAACCGGGCTTATGTCAAGATGCTCGAGGCTGCCGACCAGGGAGGTTTCTGGGAGCCCATCGGGTTGTTGAGCGCACAGATGTCCGTCTCGCCCGCTGCCGCCGTGGTGGCTAACGTGGCGCGGCCCGCGGGCATCCGGATTTGGAACTGCGCGCCCTACGATACGGTCAGCGTGTTTGACGACGGCGATCCGGGCGAGAGTCTGCGGCCGGTCGCGATCCACGCCGCGCGCAATAGCGTCTTCTCCGGGCGGCTGATGGTCAGCTCCGATCAGACGATCAAGGGGTTGAAGGCGACGGTGTCGGATTTGGCATTTGCAGGGCCTTCGCTTGTCGAAGGCCGGGGCGGCACGCTGGCAAGCGGCGGCACTAAGGGAAGCGGCGGCACTAAGGGAAGCGGCGCCAGTCTCCCATCCTCCGCCATGCAGGTCCGCTATGCCGTGCCGGTCGTGACCGGCGCGCCGCCGGCGAATGCTTCCAGCCCGGGGGAGTTTTCGGGAGGTAAATCCAGCGTCGCCCCGCATCGCTTCGATGGCCTGCTCGAAAATATTCCGGCGGAGATCCCGGTGAGCCAGGCCCCGGCCCCGATGGAGACTTTTCGCGGCCGGATGGAGCGGAAGGTCATGATTCCCGGCGCAGTGGCGCCGCTGTGGTTCACGGTGCGGGTGCCCCGGGAGGCCAAGCCTGGGTTGTACGAGGGGCGGGTTACGATCAGTGCCGAGGGTCTGCCGTCCACCAACGTTCCGTTGCGTGTGAGCATTAGTGAATGGACCCTGCCGGATCCGCAGGACTTCCGCATGCACAACTTTGCGTACAATGATCCGGAGGTCGTCGCCGGGCAGCATGGGGTGCCGCTCTGGTCGGATCGGCATTTCGAACTGCAGGGGCGCTCGCAGGCGCTGATGGCCGAGGCGGGCTCGCGCCAGGTCTTCGTCAATCTCTGCCCGGGTGCGCTGGGGAATTCCGAGGGACTGGTCCGCTGGATCAAGCAGCCGGACGGCAGTTACAAGCACGACTTCAGCGCTTTCGACAAGTATCTGGACATGGTCGCCAAGTCTGTCGGAAAACCCTTCCCCTTGCGGCTGAACTGCTGGCGGGAGCTTGAACCGAACCAGAAGGACCGGTGGGTGTCGTTACTTGATCCGGCCACGGGCAAGATCAGTCGCATGAAGCAGCCGGCGCTCGACAGCAAGGAGGCGCTGGCCTTGTGGAAACCGGTCTTCGACGAGGTGCTCAAGAAGATCAAGGCCCGCGGCTGGTTGGACGTGACGGCGCTTGGCTGGATCGCCGGTCAGGAAGGGCCGACCGAGGATGTCGTCGGGCTCGCGAAGCAACTCTGGCCCGAGGCCGTCTGGGGGATCCTGTCTCACGACATGACTCGGGATTGGAAAGACCGTTTAGGAAACCCCTGGGTCAAGCTGCGCTACGCCCAAACGTGCTATAGCTTCGGGTTCCCTTCCGTTCGCGGTTATCGCGAGCTGCTGCAGCCGCAGTCCGTCGTTCTCTGCAACACGTACCGCTGGTGTTGGAGCGACAGCACGCCCCTGAACGACCAGCGCCGGGTCGGCGAAGACATCGTCATGTCGGGCCGCGATGGCGTCAGCGATTTCGGCGTCAACGGCGGCGGCGTCTCGTGGCCCTCCGGACCGGCGCTTACGCAAAATGCCATGCTCTATCCCGGCCCCGACGGGCCGGTGGCCACGGAGCGTTACGAGATGTTCCGCGAGGGCGTGGAAATGGCGGAAGCGCTGATCTTCATTGAGCGGGCCATCCAGGAGAAGAAACTCAGCCCGGAGCTCCAGCAGAAAGCCGAGCAGGCCCTGGAAGCGCGCAGCAAGGCCTTTCTCAAGGACTGGTTCACCATCCGCGACATGCCCGGCGCGGAGGAGGACGCCAAACTGCTGGGCCTGGCCGGGGAGGTGGAGAAGGAGCTGGGGAAAAAGAAGTAGAAATGAATCCGGCGCGAAAATCGATGCGCCCGTCCTTTTTTCCTATGCCTTTCCCAGGCTGCGGATATTTCCACCGCATCATACGACAGCCTTCCATCAAAATAAAACTCATTGCCCCCATGAATCTGCCGACGCCCGACCAAGCGCGCTCACTCCCCGAAGCCTGTCCGTATTCCGGCCTTGCACTCCGCGACGAGCAGAATGCGATCCTGCAAAGACTTTCTTGGGAGACGGTGTCGAATTTTCCGTATGCGGGCGTCGCAAAGTAACCTTTTCACGAAAATCACACCATGAACAAAACGATAGCCATCATGACTCGAACTCGGTGCATCATCTGGATCACAACCATCGTCCTTTTACTTGCCGCATTTTCCGGCGGATCGGCTCAAGAGCCGAAACCATCGCCGGGAGCCAAGGCTCCCGTGCCGCCGAAGGGACTGCGCATCCTAAACAGTGGCGATAGCTGGCATCGCTTCATGCCGGACTATATGGGACGCCTCGGCAAGGCGGCCGAAATCAAGGAACAGTCTGTTCGGTGGAGCGGAAAGCCTGACGAGATTGCTGAGCTTCTCGGGAAGGGCGAGATCGATGTGATGACCTGGGGTCGTCCCGGTTGGAGCAGTGGTCAGCTCACTGAGTTCCTGCGGCAGAACGTGATTGAGAACGGACTGAAAGGGAATCCCAATTTTCGACTCTGCGTGCAAATGGCGTGGATGGTCCACGATGGTCTGGGACACAAGATCGAGACGAAAGACGACTACGACAATTCGAAGATTGCGGATGTGAAGGCGGTGATCGACCAGGAACGCGCCAAGGTCGAGAAGATTGCCGCCGAACTCAACAAGAAGCATGGCCGTCAGGTTGTCTTCCTGGTGCCGCTCGGCGATGCCACGACGAGCCTGCGGGCGATGATCGTGGAAGGCAAGTTTCCCGGCGTCACCAAACAATCCGCCATTTTCTCCGACGCGATGCCGCACCCGGGCCCGATTGCCGCGGAACTGGCCGCCTACTGCAACTATGCCGCCATCTATCGCACGTCGCCGGTCGGACTGCAGATCAAGGATGGAGTACCCGAAGAACAACGCGTGATCCTGCAGAAACTCGCGTGGGAGACAGTGTCGAAGTATCCGTATGCGGGGGTTCCAAAGTAATTGCTTTTCACAAAAACGTCACACCATGAATAACACAAGAGCCACCACAGTGCGGACAGCATGCACGCCATGGATTACAGCCATCGTCCTGTTGCTTGTCGCCATTTCAGGAGGATTAGCCCAGGAGCCGAAGGCGGACACTCAGGCCAAGTCCCCGCCCAAAGGACTTCGAATCGTGTACAGCGGCGACAGTTGGCATCGCTTCATGCCGGGCCTCATGGAACGCATTGGGGCCGCCGCGGGCATCACGGACCAGAAGGTGCGGTCGAGCTGGGCCCTGAATACCGGCGGGTACGGAAACTTCGGCGCGTTGCTGGATGCTGGCGATTTCGATGTCATTAGCTGGGGGCGTCCCTCTTGGGCGGACCCGGATTTTGTGCGAATGGGATTCATCGAGAAAGGGATGAAAGGCAACCCCAACCTCCGGCTCTATGTGCAAATGGCATGGAACGTCGGGGACGGAAACCGCCAGATCAAGACCTTGGCCGACTACGACACATCGAATCTCACGGACGTCCAGGCCATTTTCGATCGGGGACGCAAGACGGTGGAGGCCCTGGCCGACGAGATTAACAAAAAGCATGGCCGGCAGGTCGTGTTTCTTGTCCCCGTGGGCGAAGCGTTGACGAGACTGCGGGCCATGATCGTGGACGGAAAAGTTCCGGGTGTGAAGAATCAGTCGGAACTCTTCGCCGATACAATGCCACACCCGGGCCCGATCGCCGCGGAACTGGCCGCATATTGCAACTATGCCGCGATCTACCGGACGTCGCCAGAGGGGCTGCGGGTCAAGGATGGAGTTTCTGACGAACAACATGCGATCCTGCAGAAGCTCGCGTGGGAAACGGTCTCCAAGTATCCGTATGCGGGCATTGCGAAGCATGAAGCGTCCGGTCCGTCGAAGGCAGTTGAGAAGCCAGCCCCGGCCGCCGGTGTTGTTGTACCCGCCAAGGCCGAAGCCCTGAAGGGCTGGAATGCGACGCAGGATCTGCCCGATGACACGGTGGTCACCGATTACAACGACTACATCGAGAGGCTGCCGAAGGCGGAACGGCCCGGCGTCTCCGACGTGAAATACTACGCCGATGGGACGGGACGCAACGCGGTGGCGGTTCTCGTCAACGTGGGCGGCACGCAGTGGACCCATTTGCTCGTCTATGACAAACAGAACAAGCGGACCGGTGTAACCAGGTTCGTCGCCGGCAAGTAACGGATGCCGGGCGTCGGCGTCCTAGTGAAAATTTTCCTGGTGAAAATTTGAAACACAACATGAAGAACCGAATCCCAAATACAGTTCCCTCATTCCTATTCACCGCAGCCATGGTGGCCGCGTGGTGCATGCTTGGGCTGGCGCGGGCTGAAGTCCGGATTGACGGCACGTTTGCCAGCCACATGGTCCTCCAACGTGAGAAGCCAATAGCCGTGCAGGGCACGGCGGCCCGCAACGAGGAAGTGACCGTCGAATTCGCCGGCCAGAAGAAGACCGCCAAGGCGGACGGGAAAGGGAAATGGACGATCACCCTCGACCCGCTGGAGGCATCGAAGGAGCCGCGCATCATGGTGGTCAGGGGCGCCTCGGGCGCTCCGGTTCAATTTGAGGATGTCTTGGTGGGGGAGGTGTGGATGGGAACCGGGCAGTCGAACTATTTCTTTAACTACGAATTGCAGGCGAAGGACAGCGCGGGGCGGGGCGAGAAGGACGAGGTGCTCGCAGCCATCGTCAATGCACAACATCCATTGGTGCGACTCAACGGCGGACGCAACAACTGGGCTCCGGCCACCGATCCGGGGACGAACAAAGGTTTTTCGGCGTTGATGCTGGCGTTCGGCGTGGCGTTGCAAAAGGAGCTCGACGTGCCCGTAGGCCTGAGGCCTGCGCCGGTGCTGAATGCAGTTCCGGCTGGAGTCGCAGGCAGGGCGGCGTACGAGTCCGATCCCGGCTACAGCCGGGAGCTGGAGCGAGTCAAAAAGGAAACCGCGGCGAAGCACGAGGCTACCTTGAAAGCGTGGGAAGATGACTGCCGCAAGGCCCGCGCCGAGAACAAGCCCGAGCCTGCCAGGCCGGCAGCACCGCCCGAACCGGGCAGTGGCGGCTTCGGCTACAGCAGTGTTCCGGATGCCTTCCGTGGCCTGCTGTATGACCACGGCGAGGCCGGGACGGGAATCAACGGCATTGACAGGCCCACGGCTTGGGCCGCGATGAACCGGATCTTCCGCAAGGAGTGGGGTCAGCCGGACTTTCCGTTTCTGTTCGTCCAGAAGCCGGTCGGCGGCGGCTGCGCCTGGGACCCCAAGGATCCGGTTACTTCGTTTGCCTCGCCATTCGCGCCGCTGCCAAAGGCCGTGCCCGATAACGCCAGGGGCACCTATAACATCGATCGCGACGATTTTCTGCGTCTGCTCGGGGAACCCGGCATGTTTATGGTGACCAGCAGCGACCTTGGCGGCTACACGCATCCGACCTGCAAGTCGGGATACGGTGCCCGGGCCGCGCGGGTGGCGCTGGGCGCCGTGTATGGCCGGAAGATCGAGATCTACGGTCCCACCTACAAGTCGCACACGATCGAAGGAAGCAAGGTGCGGGTCCAATTCACGCACCTCGGCCAGGGGCTGGCGTTCCGGCACGGCGACAAGCTGCAGGGCTTCGCGCTGGCGGGAGACGACCGGGTGTTTCACTGGGCGGACGCCATGATCGACGGAGATGCCGTCGTGGTTTTGAGCCCCCAGGTTTCCAAACCGGTTGCCGTACGTTATGCGTGGGCTGGCTCCCCCGCCTGGGCGAACCTCTTCAACAAGGACGGACTGCCGGCGTTGTCGTTCCGGACGGACAACTGGGATAAGTGAACAGAAAGAGATTTTTCGATATTGGAAACCTCACCGGACGCCGTGGTCCGGGCGATGGCGTCCTAGCGCCGTTGGAACCGTTCAAGAGCGAGGTGACTCCACTGATCGGATTGGAACACGCCAACAATATCGCCAATCATACCCCCTCGCGGCACAATCCGCCGGCGACCTGCGAGTGAGCACCGCGCCATCGAATCTGGGCTGGACTTGGTCTGCGGCATCCATCATCTCAATCAATCACCAAACATGAAAACCATCCGATTCCTGACCCTCATATTCGCGCTCATCGGCAACCTCCACGCCGCGGACAAAACGCCACCCGCCGGGATCATCATCGCTTACACCGGCAACAGTTATCATCATCTTGTCCCGGAGGTTTTGGATGCCTGCGTCAAGGCCGCGGGGATCACAGGACACAGGAAAGTCCAGGTTCCCGGTGTCCGTGCGGGTTATCTCGGGCGGCTCGATGGAGACACGCCGGTCGCGGTCGCCAGCCGCAATGTCTTGAAGGAAGGGGTTGATGTTCATGTCCACTCACACCATTGGGCTGAATTCACAACATTCACGGTCAAGCCCGGTCTGGAGGGAAACCCCAAGTTCCGCTTCTATCACACAATGTCCTGGCTCCCCCAAACGGCCGGCGCGTCCCTGACCGATGCGGCCACGATCACTGAAAAGCAGCAGAAAAATTGCGAGGTGGAAGCCGACAAGGTGAACAAGACCCATGGCGGGCAGGTGGCGTTTCTGATCCCCACGTCGCAGGCCGTCATGAAAGCGAGGCAGCTCATCGTGGATGGAAAACTCCCCGGAGTGAAAAAGGAGCTGGAACTGTTCACGGGCACTCCGGAGAAGCCGGATGGACATCCGTCGGTCATCACGGGTGTCCTGAACGGCTATTGCACGTTTGCCGCGGTTTACCGCACGTCTCCCGAGGGTTTGAAAATCGACATTGGCCGGCCGCTCGGTCTCTCTGATGAACTTCACGCAGCATTGCAGAGGATCGCATGGGAGACCGTCTCGAAGTACCCGCCCGCCGGCGTTGCAAAATGAAGCCCGGCGATCGAAGCGGCGCCGGTTGCCCGGTTGCTGCCCGTTTAATCCCCGATTACAGCCGCCGGCTGGATGCCCTCCGGTCTGGCGAATCCACGGGAAGATCCGATGCAGTCCGTTGTGACAGGAGGAAGCGCGCGTTCATGAATGCGAAAACCAACATTATTTTGAGGAGCATGGCGTTCCTGGCAATTGTTTTGTCCTTTGCCGGAAGGCTGGTTGCCGACGAGATTGAGGAGGAGGCGGAGAATACTGTCAGCTTCCTCAAGGGCGTTTTGGTTCGCGACGAGAAGACCGCGGGCAGACCCATCACCCGGATCGATCTTTCCGGAACGGCGGTGAACGGCGCAGCGTTGAGGAAGCTTGGAGGGATCCGAAGTTTGCACGACCTGAATATCAGTGACACAAGGCTGGCGGACGGAGGAGTGAAGGGACTCGCCGAGTTCAAGAGCTTGCAGAGCCTGAACCTCGGCAACACACAGGTGACGGACACGGGGCTCATGGAACTCAATGGGCTCGACAACTTGCGGAACCTGCTTCTGACCAACACACAGGTAACGGACACGGGGCTCTTGGAACTCGCGGGGCTCCACCGTTTGCAGAACCTGGGTCTCAGCCACACGCTTGTGACGGATGTCGGGCTCAAGTCACTGGCAGGGTTCCGGAATTTACAGAAACTGGATCTCACCTATACGGGAGTTACGGACGAAGGACTGAAGGAGCTTTCCGGGCTGATGAATTTGCAGGACCTGAGCCTGAGCAATACGGGGTTGACGGATACGGGGCTCAAGGCACTTGCAGGGAACAAGAGTCTGCAGAGCCTGTTCCTGACTGGCACAAAGGTGACAGCCGCCGGAGTGAAGGAGATCAGAGGGCTTGATCGCTTGCGGAACCTGGACCTCAGTTATACGGATATGACGGACGCGGGGCTCAAGGAACTCGCGGGGTTCAGGAGCTTGCAGAGTCTGAACCTAAGTCATTCGCAGGTTACGGGAACGGGACTCAAGGAACTTGCCGGGCTCGACAGGTTGCAGAGCCTGGATCTCATCAGCGCGCCCGTGACGGACATGGGGCTCAAGGAACTCGCGGGACTCAAGGGCTTGCAGAGCCTGAACCTCAGCTACACGGAGGTGACGGACGCGGGGTTCGAGGGGATCAAGGGACTCAAGGGCTTGAATAGCCTGAGCCTCGGCCATACGAAGGTGACGGACGCTGGGCTGAAGCAACTTGCCTTGTGCGGGAGTTTGCAGAACCTGGATATCAGCCACGGGCAGGTGACCGACGCGGGGTTGAACGAACTGGCGGGGTCGAAGGATTTGCGGATTCTGGATCTCACCTACACACAGGTGACGGGCGTGGGCTTGAAGGATCTCTCCGCGCTGGGGAATTTGGAGAGCCTGTCCCTCAGAAGCACGCCAGTGACGGATGAAGGGCTTGCCAGGTTCGCAGCTCTCAAGAATGTGCAGAACCTGAACCTCAGCTTTACGAAAGTGACTGACGTGGGACTTAAGGAACTCGCCGGGCTCAAACATTTGCGGACCCTTTCCCTACGGGGAGCGAAAGTGACGGATGCCGGGCTGAAGGAACTCGCGGGACTCGATGGCTTGGTGGACCTGAATCTCAGCTTTACGCAGGTAACGGACGCAGGCGTGGCGGAGTTGCGAAAAGCCCTGCCTCACTGCAAGCTCAAAATGGATAAGTAAAGGGAGGAGGGTATCCTCAAAAGGATATTTGTAACTCCGGCGATCGAGAAGGTGACAGTTTTTGATTAGAGCGTTTCAATTTAAAGCATAGCCTCCCTCGAGCTTCCGGATTCCTGCGGAATGGCCCGGAGGGCCGACGGAAATCAGCCGTTGGCGCGAACCACCGGACCTCGTCCAAAATGAAATCCGCCCCGGAGGTGGCGGTGGGAGCCGGGCTATTTCCGGCGCACCCTCCGGGGCGCGTTCGATCTTTCGGCGAATCGTGGGCGACGAGCAAGCAGGAATACCTGCGCCTCGGCTACCGCGAGGTCGCGGATCTCAAGCAGCGGGATGTGACGCATGGCTTCCGCTGCGTGCTCGTGCCGGGCGGGGAGCGGTGAATGCCGGGCCAAGCCTTGTCACGATGGTCACGGTTTTTTCATGTGAATGTCCTGACCGGCGATTGACACCCGATTGTGAACGATGTCTAGTTTCAAAAACCCCCATTCATATGAACGACTCTTTTCAGACTGAACAGACCGAACAGGAAGGCGAACTCCATCAGCAGTTCGTCGAGCCGCAGCTCACGTTCATGCAGAGATTCCAGCAGAAGTTCGCCGAGTCGCGATACTTCATGCTGTCGTGCGTGATCCACACGATCATCGTGATCATCATGGCGTCGATCGTTTACAAGTCCATGGTCGAGCAGCCGGCTTTCGTCCCCGGGGGCGGCGACGTCCTCATTCCCACGGACGATCTTCCGCCGCCCACGGAATCGCCCAAGGAAGCCGTGCCCGTGGAGGCGCAGGTGACGCCGAAGCCGACCATCAACAGGCCGATCATTGACGTCATCCAGACGACGAGCACTGCGACTGACTTCAAGGTCCCGCCTCAGCAGACGCCCCCGAATCTCCCGAACCCGACGGACCTCACGAAGCCCACGGGCAACATCGCCACGATAGGCGGCGGCCTCGGCAGTCTCCCCGGTGTGATGAAATGCCGCTTGGGTCCCGGAAAGGCAAAGGCGATGACCGACAACAAGATGAAGCCGAAGGCTGAACAGGCGGTCTTGAGAGGCCTCGCGTGGCTGCAAAAAAACCAAGCGTCCGACGGATCGTGGGGCGATAGCAACAAGGGTGCGATGACTGGGCTCGCCTTGCTCTGCTTCCTCGGTCACGGCGAGACGCCTCAGTCGCCGCAGTTCGGCTACACTGTGAACAAGGCCGTCGAGTGGATTCTGACCAACGGGGCGGCAAACGAGGGCCGCCTCTGCATGAGCAAGTCGTTCGCCAAGCAGCCCGACGCGTATGAACACGCCATCTGCACCTACGCGCTCGGTGAATATTACACGATGACGCAGGATCCGAATGTGAAGGAACTCTTCAAGCAGGCCATCGGCTACATCGTGCAGGGCCAGGGCCTCGACGGCGGCTGGATGTATTCCTACGACAAGAGCGCGGGCGATCTCTCTGTCAGCGGCTGGCAGATTCAGGCGCTGAAGGCCGCGCACCTCAGCAAGCTAGGCATCTACGAAGTGGACCAAGCCCTCGACAAGGCGATGGCCTACCTCGAGCACAGCAAGGGGCCGAAGGGTGGCTACGGCTATCGCGGACCTGCGGACAAATACAGCCTCACCGGCGTCGGCATCCTCTGCCAGCTTTTCTGGAAGGGCGAGCGCGCCAAGCTGAAAAAAGGCATGGAGTGGGTGCTCCTGGAGACCGAGAAAAACGAGCCGGTGAAATATCAGGGGCCCAAGGCGGATCTCTACGCTTGGTATTACCACACGCAGGCCTGCCTGATGTTTGGCGAGCCTGCGTGGACGAAATGGAACAACTGGTTCCAGGATGAAATCGTGAATGCCCAGGCCGCTGACGGAAGCTGGCCGCCGATGGCTGCGCCCGGCGTATTCAATATGCAGAACGGAAATGGCATGTCGGCGACTGTGTATCGCACCACGCTCTGCATTCTGATGCTGGAGGTCTTCTACCGCTACGTGCCGCCGAACCGCGAGGGCTGAGCGGACGGCACGTTTCAAATTTCGCAAGGGCCGCGCTTCAAACGAAGCGCGGCCTTTTTCGTCC
>Ga0209086_10002172_pt1 | contig 15516 bp, 15 predicted proteins | sample M_130207_XF_Meta_FD_187312 | JGI IMG/M metagenome (GOLD analysis project Ga0209086, IMG submission 187312) | Freshwater microbial communities from Lake Montjoie, Canada to study carbon cycling - M_130207_XF_MetaG (SPAdes) (version 2) | ecosystem: Environmental > Aquatic > Freshwater > Lake... | reverse complement strand
TTTCATGATTTCCAAGCGTTTCATCATCTAAATCAAGCGCCCCGCGCTCTACCATGAATGATCTCAAAGGAGCCTTCATGAACCGAGCCTGTATTTCATTTGGACTTTTGTCACTCACGTTTGTTGTCCAGATTTTTGCGCAGAGCGCGCCGCCGGTGGCCATGCGCCCCGCGCAAATGCGCCGCGACTTAATCGATCATGCGACCGTGGTGGTGAAGCCTGGCGAGCGCATTGAAGATGGCGCCGTTCTTGTGGAGGATGGTTGGATTACCGCGGTTGGAAAAAGTGGCGCTGTGATTGTCCCAGCTGGAACAAATGTGATTGATGCCAAGGGCTTGACGCTCTATCCGGGATTGATCGACGCGGGATTTATGATTGACAGCGCCGCTGCGGCACGCGCGGCGGCGGAAGACGCGACGCATTATTGGAATGACAAGGTCACTCCGCAAGTGCGCGTTGCGAACATGGCGACGCTGGCCAGTGGCGTGCGCAAAGAAATGCGCGACTTAGGTTTTACGGTTGCGTCAGTGAATCCCAACTCGGGAATTTTTCGCGGAGAGAGCGCTGTTGTATTGCTGGCAACCGATGACGACAAAGTGGAGCAACTTGTCGCCAATGCTGGGCAAAATATTTCCTTCGCGCATGTTGGTGATGAAGGACCTGACTCGAGCCGTTACCCAACCGCGCTGATGGGAACCATGGCGGTCATTCGCCAAGGACTTCTTGACGCGCAGTGGTTGTCGCAATCCAACGCCGTGTGGAAGGCGCATCCTCAAGGCAATGATTCCCCAAAAGCGTCCGCGGCGTTGGCTGCGTTGGAGCCTGCGATTCAAGGGAAATCTGTTGTGATTTTTGATTGCAACAATGAGCAGGATTTTTTACGCGCAGCTGGTTTGGCAAAGGAATTTGGCTTGAAAGCGCGAGCGATTGGATCGGGCAATGAATTCCGTCGCTTGAATGAAGTGGTGGCGACGCGATTACCAATTGTGGAGACATTTGATTTTCCAAAGACGCCCGATGTGAGCGACCCGCGCAAGGATGAATCTGTTTCGCTGCGCGATTTGGAAACGTGGGCCTTGGCGCCGCGTAATGTGAAGCAGTTAATTGACGCTGGCGTGGATGTGAGCGTGGGTACGGCGAAGCTGAAAAATCGCGGCGACTTTCCCGCGCGCGCGCGCCGCGCCATGTCGAGCGGTTTGTCAGAAGATGAATTGCTTTCATGTTTGACAACGCGGCCCGCCAAGCAACTGGGACTCAATTCTATTGTTGGAACAATTGAAGTTGGTCGCATGGCCAACATGGTGCTGCTTGATGGACCGCTCTTTGGAGAAAAGACGCACGTCATGGCGACCATGGTCGCGGGCGACAAAGTGAATATCTATGAGCCTGTGATTTTTGGTTTCAAAGGTCCGTGCACATTGAAAAGTGCAGCGCTTGAGTTGGCTGGAAATTTTGATCCTGAGACAAAGGCGATCAGCTTTGAAACTTTGGCGCCAAGTATTACGGCGGCAGGCGATGCCAAACCAGCTGCGGCTGTGGTGGATGCGAAAGTTGCGGATGCAAAGGCAGCTGCTCTTGTTGCCGATACAAAAGTTGCCGATACCAAACCTGTTGCGGCTGTGGCAGATGCGAAAGTTGCGGATGCAAAGCCAGCTGCTCCTGTGGCGGATGCTGCCGCAGTTGCCGTTGCTGCGAAACCATTTGAACCAAAGAAATACGCCGCAGAACACGTTGATTTTGACCTGGACCGTGTGGGCTTTACCTTGCCTGGCGAAGCGCTTGCAAGCGAGGGCGTATTGCGTTGCACGGCTATTCGCATTGGAGATCGTGTTGATGGCGTGGCGCAAACGCGTGACGGAAAGTCAATCATGTTTACATTGACCAAACGCGAAGTTGCGAAAGTCGCGGATGCGAAAACTGGAGAAGCAAAAGTTTCGGATGTAAATCCAGTAGCTACAAAAATGGCGGATGCGAAACCAGTGGATACAAAAGTTGCAGATGCGAAACCATCAACCACGGTGGCTGCGAGCCCAGAAAAGAAAACCGAAGACCCACTGGCATTCATTCCCGCGGTCACGCCACTTGGTGAATATGGATTTGAAAAAGCGCCCGTCGCTCAAACCGTACTTGTGAAAAACGCCACCATTTGGACCAGTGGTCCCGCGGGCACTTTGAAAAATGCCGACCTGCTTGTGGTCAATGGAAAAGTGAAAGCCGTGGGTGCCAACCTTGCCAACATTCCGACCGATGCGGTTGTAATCGACGCCACCAACAAACATGTCACGCCCGGCTTGATTGATTGCCACAGCCACACTGGCATTGAAGGCGGCGTGAACGAAGGAACCAACAACGACACGGCCGAATGCCGCATTGGTGATTGCATTGATCCTGATGCCGTGGGTTGGTACCGCGAACTCGCAGGTGGTTTGACGGCAGCCAATCAGTTGCACGGTAGCGCGAATCCAATTGGTGGCCAGAACAGCGTTGTGAAATTGAAATGGGGCGGAAGCGCCAATGATTTCCGCATCAATGATGCGATTCCTGGAATTAAATTTGCGCTGGGTGAGAACGTCACGCGTCCGCGAGGTCGCTATCCAAACACGCGCATGGGCGTTGAAGCATTGCTACGCGACAGCTTCCGCGGAGCGCGCGAGTATGCGGCCAAGCAAAGCGAGTACGCGGCATTGACGGATGAACAACGCGCCATCACCATGCCGCCGCGGCGTGATTTGCAATTGGACACGTTGGCGGAAATTCTTGCGGGCAAGCGCTTGATTCATTGCCACAGTTACCGTCAAGATGAAATTCTGATGTTGTTGCGACTTGCGGAAGAATTTAATTTTCGAATTGGAACATTTCAACATGTGTTGGAGGGTTATAAAGTCGCCGACCTGATTGCAAAACATGGCGCAGGCGCGAGCACCTTCAGTGATTGGTGGGCCTACAAAATGGAAGTCATGGACGCGGTGCCATTCAATGGCGCCATGATGCACGACGTTGGAGTTGTGGTGAGTTTCAATTCCGACAGCGATGAAATGGCGCGGCGTCTAAATATGGAGGCGGCTAAGGCCGTGAAGTACGGGGGCTGCACTCCGGTGGAGGCGCTGAAATTTGTCACGCTGAATCCAGCCAAGCAATTACAAATTGACAACCGCGTAGGCAGTTTGGAAGTTGGAAAAGACGGCGACTTTGTGATTTGGTCGGGCGACCCGCTGAGTAGTTTTTCATTGGCAGACAGCACCTGGATTGAAGGCGCCTGCTATTTCAACCGCACAAATGACCAAATTTTACGCGAGCGCGACATGAAAGTGCGTTCGCACTTGCTTGAACTTGCGGTTGCTGAAGGCGAGAAGAGCGGAAATTTAAAAACCACCGAGCCACCAAAAGTGGATCCCGCCAAGGACGCCAAGCCCGCTGCGGCGCCAACAACATTGTTGACGCGCATGCTTGATCTTCGACGCGAAGCGTTGGTTGATCAAGTGCGACGAGGTCGCGACCCCGACAGCATGGGTCCTGGCGATTGCGGTTGCGGCGGTTCAAGTGAAGGATGGAAAATTCTTTTAGAGGAGGTCAGCAAATGATCAGCGCAACAAAAATAATTCTTGGACTTGTTGGTGCTTTCAGTCTGACGGCGATCGTGTCCGCACAGAGCGACCAGATTCCAGCCAAGCCGCAACAAAAACCGGTGGCCTTGGTGAACGCGCGCATTTACACGGCCGTGCCTGGCCAAGCCACCATTGAGCGCGGCTACGTGATTTTTGACAAGGGCGTGATCACGGCGGTTGGCGCCGGCGACGCGCCAACTCTTGCGGCGGGTTGTGAAAAATTTGATTGCGCGGGATTCACCGTGCTGCCAGGATTTATTCATGTTGGAAGCCAGCTTGGACTTGTTGAAGTGCAACAAGTTTCCGCCACCGACGACCGCAATGAATTTGGCGCGTTTCACCCTGAAATTCGCGCATGTGTGGCCGTGAACCCAGACAGTGATTTAATTCCAGTCGCGCGTTCTGGCGGCGTGTTGAACACAGTTGTATTTCCGCAAAGTGGTGTTGTTGCCGGCCACGCCAGCGTGATGCGCATTGATGGCTGGACCAGCGAGGACCAAACATTCACGCCGCGCGCGGGCTTGGTTGTGAACTGGCCCATGACGGAGCCAATTGTTTCGCCTTGGATGGATAAAAGCGTTGAGGACCAGAAGAAGGATGCCGCGAAAAACTTGAAAGAGATTGACACTTTCTTTGAGCGCGCCAGAACGTGGATGTTGGCGCGAGAGAAAGACCCAAAGACCGAAGGTGATTTGCGATTTGAAAATATGATCGGCGTGCTCAAAGGCGAGGAGCCAGTTTATTTTGTGGCCAACTCGCCAGGGCAAATTGAAAGCGCGTTGCTGTGGGCCAAAAGAAAAAATCTCAAACCAATTATTTGGGGAGGCGCTGGCGCCGCAAGTTGCGTGGCCTTGCTGAAAGAAATGAAAGTGCCCGTTGTCATCGCTGGCACGCATCGATTGCCTGGACGGCGCGCCGATGCGGTGGATTCGATTTACACGCTTGCCAAAACGTTGGCCGACGCTGGCATAGCATTTTGCATCGCGACCGGAAACGACCCCAGCAATGAGCGCCATTTGCCTGATCACGCCGCCACCGCCGTGGCATATGGTTTATCGCGCGATATGGCGTTGCAAAGCGTCACCAGTAGTGCCGCGCAAATCGCGGGTGTTGGCGATCGACTGGGTTCCATCGCGCCCGGAAAGTTGGCCACGCTTCAAATCGCTTCCGGCGAGCCGCTTGAAATGACAACCGAACCCGTTGTGATTTTCTCGGAAGGTCGCCGCCTTGATTTTGGCGATCGTCAAAAGCGCCTGGATATGAAGTACCGCGAGAAATATCAACGCATGGGTTTGTTGCCCGCCGAGACACCCGCGCCCGCGCCTGTTCTGAAACCCGTGTAAACAGCGCGTGCCTGAAGTGGGCTAGCACCCGCGCCTGTTGAAACCCCGTGAGCCCCGCATGCCCGCAGTCGCTAGCCTGTGGTTGTGCAAGACTTCAAGACCCTCGGCGTTGACCCGCTGCTCATTCCATTCTTAACGCGCAGCAATATCATCAAGCCAACCGAGGTACAGGCGGGAACGTTGGCCGCCGCGATCACGGGCCGCGACATTGTTGCCGTGGCTCCAACTGGCACTGGAAAAACTCTGGCGTACTTGTTACCAATCGCAACACGCTTGCGCGCTGACAGACCCGATGAACATGGAAAACGATTCGCTGATTCGCGCGCCCGATTGCGCGCGCTTGTGTTGGCGCCCACGCGCGAACTGGCGCAACAAATTGGAAAAGAAGTTGAGCAACTTCTAGGCGGAACCGTGTTGCGCTCCGCCGTGGTGTGGGGCAAAAGCGCTATTTCCACGCAAGTTGCGGCGCTGCGCGCTGGCGTGGATGTGTTGGTTGGAACTCCAGGGCGCGTGCGAGAACTTTTAGAAATAGACGCGTGTTCGCTGGCGTGGATAAAAATGGCCGTCATTGATGAGGCCGATCGCATGCTTGACATGGGCTTCGCTCCGCAAGTGCGCTCATTGATGGAGCGCATGCCCGCTGAACGTCAAACACTTTTATACACGGCAACGTTGCGCCGCGCCGTTGAAGACTTGGCTGATGAAGTGGTGCGTGAACCGTTCCGCTACGGCGGCAGTTCCACCGCGGCGCGCACAATTCCAACCGCGTATGACTGCCGCGATGCGGGCAAGACGCCGCTGCTTTTACATTTGTTGAAGGAGCCCACGCGCAAAGGCGTGTTGGTGTTCACGCGCACGCGCCGCCGCGCGGGCTGGGTTGCCACGGCGTTGAACAGAAATAATATTCCAACTGGTTTGTTGCATGGCGATCGTTCGCAAAAGCAGCGCGAAGCCGCGCTTGATGGATTGCGCACCGGCCTGAACCGCGTGTTGGTTGCCACCGATGTCGCGGCGCGCGGGTTGCACGTGCCGGCGATTCGTTGCGTGGTCAATTATGATTTGCCGCCCATGGACGACGATGTGATCCATCGTATTGGCCGCGCTGGACACGCCAGTGAATTTGGTGAATCATTTGTATTTGTTGAAGTGCGTGACCGCGCGCGTTGGGGTCGCGTGGCGGAAGCCCTGGACATTTCCCCTGATTTAACGCCCGATCCAGAGGCCGCGCGCCTGGCTCCCAAGAAACGCGGCATCACACCGATACAAAAGCCAGAGGCGACGGGCGTGAATCGTCCAATTAAGCGCAGTACGAAAATGATTTTGGCTTTGCGTGGCCGCTTAAAGGTGGCCAAGACCGCGCGCGAAAATGCCGCGGTGAACAAGGGTCGTCTGCGTGGCAAACAATCCAACAAACCTATCGGCGCGAAAGTAAGTGTTGGAAAGGGAATCAAGTCGAAGCAAGGACCCGCCTAATGCGCGGGGTGATTGCCGACGCCGTGTTGGCGTGCATCTGCGCGATCATCTTTTCTTTGTGCGCCGCAGCTTGGTGCGTCTACATGGTTTTTGGTGTGCACTTGGTTGACATTGACACTTGGATTGCAAATGGCCGCGAACCGTGGATGGTTGCGCAACACGAAGCGCTTGGCGTTGGCTGGGTCAACGCAACAAAGTTCTATAGTCCGCTTCTTTCTCCGATTGAGGAGGCCGGCGCGCCACCATCGTGGGCTGTGAACGCCATGTCCCCGATGAATCAATACAAACCAAGCTCGCGTGTTGCGGCACTGGGCGCGGGTTGGCCAATGATTCAAGTTGTTCGCGTGTGGGTGACCACGCGCAATGACGAACTGTTTCCGCCAAGCGCGGACTTTGACATAAGCGGAACCTGCCTTGAAATGGGAAAAGATCGCTTATTGGAGGAGCCGCTTCGATTTGTATTTGTGCCAATTGCCGCTGCAATTGATGCGATTCCATGGTTCGCACTTTCATTTTTGGCGCTGCGTTTATATAGAAGCAGAAGCGAACGCAAAGCCGCGGCCAAGGCCATTAGGGCATCGGCAACATTGGGATCACCACCCGCAGCAACACCATAAGCGCCGCGGCAAGCGCCGCCATGGCCAACACCGAGTGCACCGTCATGGTGATTGTCTCACGCCAAAAATGTTCTAGCGTGTCCAAGCGGACGGCTTTCCATGTGACACTAATTGCCGCGCACGCTGGGATAAGCAACAGCCACCACCACTGCGCCACCGTTGGCATTGGTTGCAGAAATGGAATGTAAGCGGCTTGCAATATCATTCGACTGCGCCTTTCTTTGCGCCAGAACAAGGTCGATACAACACATCAAGCACCGCTATGACATTCATCATGCCTGCGAGACCGCAAAGAAGCGTGCCAATTTCATTGGCTGGTCCAGCTCCTTTGAAACTGCTCACCATCACGGTGCCGCTTTGCACGGCAAGTGGAAGCAACTCCCCCACTCGTCCTGATTTTAAAACGGCGGTATTCAATTCATCCGTGGCAAATGCCAAGCCGCCAGCGCCCGCTTGAGCAATAAACCACATGCCGTCCTCGCGGCGATCCACGCAATCCACGCCGCCCACCAGCACGCCAAGCAGAAAGAGCCCGCCAACACCCAACAAAACAAGCATTCCACGAGCCTTTTCGCCCACTTTCCAGTGACCCGCACCCGGCAACAACCATCCAAGAATGGCGGCGGGAATGTTGAAAGTTGGTTCTGCAAAATTGTCTGTCATGTGGAACATTCTAAAGATCAATTGCAACGCGGGCGAAATTGCCTTGAGTGGTACAGTGTAACTATCAATTCGAAGACTGAATCCGGCAAACAACCTTTACGAAAAGAATCCTATGAACCACACCCCTTCTTCGCCTGAGCCTCACAAGCATTCCAAGCCCGCCGATGTCACGGACCGCCGAGTTGGTCTTGACCGCCGCGATATTGAAGTTGCCAAGGCCTCCAATCTTGAACGTCGTCGCGGTCCTGGTCGACGTCTCACGGATTTTGTAAAGACCGCCGAAGAAGGCGAGATGAACAAGGAGCAGTTTTTATTCCTGCTTGCCATTGACACGTTCAAGCGCGTGAATCACAAATCATTTCCAACGTGGACGGATGTGCTGGAAATTATTCGCAAGCTTGGGTATCGCAAGACGCTGAAAAGTGAAATTGCTCTTGGTTCGCGCGCCGTGGATTGGACCGAACATGCCGACGCTGCGATTGGCGTGACGAAACTGTCTCACGAAAAAAATGATTGACGACGCGCTGACGCGTTGAAATAGAAAAGTGAATCACAAAGCGTGATTCACTTTTTTGCAAATATGGTATTGATTTTCGGAAACGCCAAATCGCCACGGCGATTGAACACGCTTATTTCTTCTTGAACCAATCAGCGTTAATTTGCACGTATTTCTGCCATTCCGCGGGCAAATCTTCGCTTGGGAAAATAGCTCGAACGGGACATTCGTCCACGCACAGTCCGCAGTCAATGCAAGTTTCTGGATCAATGTACAACTGCGTGGCGTCGGTGAATGTTGTGGCGCCCTTCACAGGATGAATGCAATCCACGGGACAGACTTCGACGCAAGAAGCGTCTTTGGTTGCAATACAAGGTTCAGCGATCACATGGGCCATATTTATTTTCTCTTAACGTTCCAGGCGTGCGATTCGGGATTGTAGCCAAAAATCATTCGTCCATCATGACGACATTCATTATAGACACAAGACGCTTCGTTGACTGTTCTTTATAAAAACCAAAAGAGCCGACTTGAAGTCGACTCCTTTGGAACTGTTCAGTAAGGTTCTAATCAGACCAAAACGCTATTAGCGCTTCTTTGAGGTCTTCTTAGCAGCCTTCTTCTTAGCAGCCTTCTTCTTCTTAGCCATTGTGTGGCTCCCATGCGTTACGCTAGGTTGTCGGAGTGAGGAGGCGCTGCGTAACAGTAGCGTCTCCGCACATACTTGTACCTTTATCGACACGAAATGTGAAGTACCTTTACACAACATTTTGAAACTTTTTTAAAATTGGACCACTTTGACACCATTTCAACCATCAAAACCTCTCCAACTTGTGCTTGTCGGCGCCAATGGAAGAATGGGCAAGGCCATACAACATGCGGCCGCGAAAGTTGCGTCGATTTCCATTGTGTGCGTGATGAATCACATTCCAGAATCAGCAGAAAAGACGGATGTTGTGGTCGATTTTTCATCTGATGATGGCGCGCGTCGCGCGGTTGAGATTGCGACAAAATTAAACGCCGCGTTGCTTGTTGGAACGACTGGATTGAGTGAAAAAAGTGTTTTGGCCATCCAAAATGCGTCGCAAAAGATTTCCACAATAAAAATTTCAAATTCTTCACTTGGAATCGCAATTTTGACCCGTTTGGCGTCCGTTGCGACCACAATTTTAGGTTCACAAGCCTCAATCACAATTCATGAGACACATCACACGCGGAAAAAAGATTCTCCTTCTGGCACCGCGATCACATTGGCGGATGCGTTGCGCGAGTCTGGCGCAACGATTTCAAACACAAACATTCACAGTATTCGTGAAGGCGAAGTGGTTGGCGATCATCGCGTGACATTTGAAATGGAAAATGAAACGTTGTCTTTGGAACATCGTGCGCTGAGTCGCGATCTTTTTGCAACGGGCGCGCTCCGCATCGCGGATTGGCTGCGCCATCAACCAGCCGGCATGCACACCGCCGAAGAATGGCTTTCTGATCTACTCTTGAAAGCGAACAAATCATGAGCATCACCACTGAAAAATTAAGCAACGGACTCACCGTGGCCTTTGAACCAATTTCTGGAATGGCCACCACATCATTGTCGTTCGCCATTCCCGCGGGCACCGCCGGCGACCCTGAAGGAACGGCTGGAGAAGGCGAAAGCACGCTGCTTTCGGAGCTTATTGTGCGCGGCTCTGGCACTCGTGACAGCCGCGCATTCAGCGAGGCGCTTGACTCATTGGGTTGCGAACGCAGCACCACCGTCAACGCGAATTATGTTTTAATTTCCGCAACTATGTTGGCTTCACGCTTGAACGCGTCGCTGGAACTTGTCGCGGACATGGCGCTGCGCCCGCGAATTGATCCAGAACATTTGGAGCCCGTTCGTCAACTTTCATTGCAAGCATTGCACGCGTTGCCAGATGATCCGCAACATCTTGTCATGTTGCGATTGGCCAAGTTGCATTTTCCATCGCCATTCAATCGCACTGGATATGGCGATGAAGCTGGCTTGAAATCATTGACCACGGAACATTTAAGAGCCGCGTGGAAGCGACGCGCGGTTGCGCAAGGATCCATTCTTTCAATCGCCGGCGCGGTGTCACCGGAAAATGCAATGCCAAAGCTGAAGGAATTGTTTGGCGCATGGAGCGGCACCAACGTTGAGGCGAAACCGTTCGGCGCTCGAACCGGCGGCTCCGATCATTACACGCTTGCCAGTTCGCAAACTCACATGGCCTTCGCATTTGACGCGCCAACAGAAAGCGACCCTGATTCATTTGGCTTCCGCATTGCCTCCGTGATTTTGGGCGGCGAAGCCAGCAGCCGTTTATTCACTGAAGTGCGGGAAAAACGCGGTCTTTGCTATAGCGTTGGGGCCAGTGCCGCCACGGGCCGCGACCGCGGAGTGCTACAAATTTACGCCGGCAGCACGCCGCAACGAGCCGCAACCACCAGCAAGTGCATCATGGACGAACTTGTTCGCTTTGAATCGGGCGTGAATCAACTTGAGTTTGACCGCGCCAAAATTGGATTTAAAAGTCGCATGGTTATGCAAGGCGAAAGCGCTATGGCGCGCGCTAGCACCATGACAAGCGATCTCTTTCGCATTGGTAAGGCGCGAACCCTGGCCGAACTTACCGCCACACTTGAGGGTTGGACGCTTGAACGCGTCAACGATGTGATCAAACGCAGAATGTCCAGCGCGTGGCGCGCCACCATGAGCCAAGCGACCGTTGGTCCAGACGCTGTCGCCGCCGAGGTGTGAGTTCGCTATAATTGCAGTCCCATGTCGCTTGAAGCTCCACCCATGTCCGCCGGCACACGCGTTCGCGTTACGCAGCAATATGCGCAGACGCATGATGTGTGGACCACGACCATGGAAGGCGTAGTGGTGCGTTATCAACAAGCCAAGACTGGTTCTTGGTTTGTGCACGGCCGCGATGACAAAGTATGGCTTGATCGACTTGAAATTCGCCTAGACGATGGCGAATTGGTCACGCTGAACTTAGATCAGTACAGCGTGATTGAACTTGTTGCCGCCAAATAATTCCGCTGAATCATTGAGCTCAACAACGTCACCACACACGGCCGCGCATTTCACTATGCACAATCACCCACACAATTGCGGCTGGTATCAGCGCGGACTTGCTTGAGGAGATTTCTTTAATTCGGCTTGAATTTCCTTCAATTGTTGCTCGATGTGATTCAAGCGATCAATCACTGGCATGAGTTCTCGCGGAACTTCCTCGCGCTCGGCGGCGCTTGAAAGACCAGGCTGCGCAAATGAACCAGCGTGAAGTGGTCGCACCATGTGCTCAGCGATCCAGGGAACCGTTGTCAGCGTGACCGATTTCTTTTCGCTGCCGCGCTGAATCATGAACGTAATAGTTTCACCTGGCTTCATCTTCTTCAACTTGTTGCGAATGTCATTGGCGCTGGCGTCGGTTGAACCATCAACGGCAATAACAATGTCGTGATCAACAAGTCCTGCTTTGGCACCTGGCAAGCCGGGAATAATGTCCACAAGAAGCGTGGTGCGAGCTGGGTTGAGATTTAAATGCTTGCAAAGAGCCGCGCCTGGTTGCTCCATGGTCAATCCCAACATCACGGAAGGCGGCACAAACACATTCCCCTTGACATCAACATAGGTTCCGTCGGAACGTGGCGTTAAAAATGCGGGACGAGGTCCTTCTGTGGATTGCGCGGCGTTGGGCGCGGACTGCGAATTGAGAGGCGCTTGCGCTTGCTTTGGTGCGACGGGCGCGGTGTTTGAAGTAGTGAGCGTGTTGCATCCCAAAAAGAATGCGGACATAAATGTGACGCCCAAACAAAGCAAGTGTGTGGTCTTCATGTCCACAGTCTAGCGTGCTCATGTATTTGATTTGAGCGTTATGCTAAATGCATGAGAGTGTTGCCCGTGATTGCCCTGTTCTTCTGCTGTGTCATTGTGGCTTGCCAAACCACCAGTTCAGATTCAACGGCCCTAACCGCCAGCGAAAATGCGGCATTGCCCTCGGAAGATTGTTGGCCGTTTCGTCCCAAAAAAATCATTGTGCACCCGATGAGTTATTTTCCCATGCACGCTCAAGACAAGACGCCCATGGTTGATATCTATATTGAATGTCTTGATCTAGATGACCAAACAACCCGGTCAGTTGGCGTTCTGCGTTTGAATGTTGAAGATGCAAAATCCAAAACTTCAAATTCTTTCAAATGCGATCTGGGGGACAAGAGTGTGAACATTCATCGCTGGGATTCGGTCAGCCGCTGCTATCTCATTGAACTTCCGCTTCCGTCTGGTTTTAGTTGCGAGCCTAATGCATTCTTAACAGTGAGCGCCACGCTGAATCTTGATCCGGACGAATTGTTGACCACCCAGAGCACTGTGCACTACCCGCAGCACAAACCGTGATTGTGCGCCGCGAAACAATTCGAGCGGACCTGCTACTGCTGTTGGCGTCATTGATTTGGGGCGTTGCATTTGTTGCGCAACAAAATGCGGCCAAAAGTTTGGACGCCGTTTCAATTATGGCAATCCGATTTTTAATGGGCGCCGCGATATTGGCACCGTTGATTATTGTTCGGCGCGCGCGCGGAGTGAATGCGTCCTCGCCTGGCGCGCTACTTTGGAGCGGCGGAATATTCGCGGGGGTGGCCATGTTGGTGGCGGCCTATTTGCAGCAAAAAGGCATTGAAAGCACCACTGCAAGCAGCGCCGGTTTCATCACGGGTTTGTATGTGTTGTTTGTTCCGTTAATTGGCTTGCTGTTTGGCCATCGCGTTGGTTGGTCGGCGTGGCTTGGCGTGACATTGGCCACGGTCGGTTTGTATTTGCTCAGCGTCAGCGCGGAGTTGCACATGAGCCGCGGCGACATGCTGGTGCTGGGCTGCGCGGTCATCTGGGCTATTCATGTGTTAATCATTGGCCGCTACGCGCCGCGATGCGATCCCATTGAACTTGCCGCCGTGCAATTTCTGGTCACGGGATTGATCGCGTTCATATTCATGATGCGCCACGGACTTCCCGAGTGGTCGCATGTTTCAAGCGCGTGGATGTCGTTGGTGTATTTGGGCGCGCTTGCCGTTGCGGTGGCGTTCACGTTGCAAGTGGTTGGCCAACGCACCGCTCCACCAACGCACGCCGCGATTTTATTAAGCATGGAAAGTCCGTTCGCGGCGATCGCGGGCGCGATTCTGATTTCAGAGCGCCTCAGTAGCCGAGAATATTGTGGATGCGCGCTCATGCTTGCCGGCATTTTGGTGTCCCAACTTTTGGGTCGCGACACAGCGAAGAACAACGCCCAAACGAACGCGTCGTTGTGATTCATTCTCCAACGCGCATCGCTCTTGCAGCCATAAAAAACTGCTCAGAAATGCCCTGAAAGTCCTGCTAGACTGTCAATTCACGCTGCTTGATTCATTTGGGGATTGGTGTAACGGTAGCACGACTGACTCTGACTCAGTTAGTCCTAGTTCGAATCTAGGATTCCCAATTTCAGAACATTTCTTCATTGCAAACGCTCCATTGCGCAAAGTGCTGGGGCGTTTTTATTTCGCCGATTCAAAATCTTAACTTAAAATTCTTGCACACAGCCCCATGTCAATTCCTAGCATTCACCCATGCGCATTGTCAGCTTGCTTCCATCGGCCACGGAACTTCTTTGCCGAATTGGCGGCGCGAAATTTTTGGTGGGTCGCAGCCACGAGTGCGACTATCCGCCAGAGATTCAAGACCGCCCAATGTTGACTAAGCAAATCACATACGCCGCAAGCAGTGCTGATATTGACGCGCAGGTTCGCGCGGCGCTTGCAACGGGTGGAGGCGGCGCAAGTTTGTATGAACTGAACGAGGAGTTGCTTCGATCGCTGAAGCCAGATTTAATTTTGACGCAAGATTTGTGCGATGTCTGCTCCATTGATCTTTGCACGGTGGAGCGAATTGCCAATGACATGGCGCCGCGCCCGCGCGTGGTGAGTTTGAACCCCGCGAGTATTTGGCAAGTGTTTGACGATGCGCTTGTGATTGGCGAGGCGGCGAACTTGCAGACGCAAGCCGAGCGCGCCATGGTGGAATTGCGCGGCGCCTATTGGAGCGCGGTGGATTATGTAAATCCCTATATTCCCGGGCCAGAAGTGCTGTTTTTAGAGTGGTGCGATCCGCCATTTTGTGGTGGACATTGGACGCCAGAACTTATTCAGGCGGCTGGCGGACAACATTCACTGCAAAGCGCGCATGTAAAAAGTCGCGCGCTGACTCCAGAAGAAATTATCGCCGCCGCGCCTGAGCGAATTGTGATTTGTCCTTGCGGCTTCGCGCTTGATCGCGCGTGGCAAGAACTTGATGTGCTGCGCGCGACAAAGTGGTGGCCCCTGCTTCCGGCCGTGATGGACAACAAACCAAATGCGATCGCCGTGGTGGATGGAAATCAAATGTTCAACAGACCAGGTCCGCGACTTGTTGATGCGTTTGCTTGGCTTGTGAGTTGGCTGAATAATCGCCCAGAAGTTTTGCCCGCACATTTCCCTGTTCGCATGGTGAACAGTGGCACAGAGATTGCTACCTAATTTCTACAGAGCCCAGCATGCGCCCTCGGGGGACGCCTGACGAGCTCAATTGAAAGGACCTCACACAATGCGGACTGACAAATTGACAACCTTGGCTCAAGAAGCCATTCAAAACGCGCAAAGCCAAGCCAATTTGGCGGGCCACGGCGAGCTCACTCCCCTGCATTTATTGCTTGCGGTGGTTGAGGAGAAAAACGGAATTGCCAGCAGCATTTTGCAACGCGCCGGCGTGGACGCCAACCGCGTGCGCGATGTGGCGGAGGCGGAAATGCGACGCATGCCCAAAGTGCAAGGCGCAAATGCTGCGCCTGGCACGGCGTTTGGGCAAATTCTGACAGACGCCGAGCGTGAGGCGCAGCGTATGAAGGACACCTATGTCAGCACCGAACATTTATTGTTGGCGCTTGCCGAAACTAAAACCTCCACCAAAGAAGTGCTCAGCACATTGGGAGTAACTCGCGCGCGCATTCTGCAATCCATTGAGGCCATTCGCAAAGCCAGTGGTTCAACTGGTGCCAACGACCCCAATGCCGAGAGCGGCATGGAGGCGCTGAAGAAGTACGCGATTGATTTAACCGAGCGCGCGCAATCTGGAAAGATTGATCCAGTGATTGGTCGCGACGAGGAGATTCGCCGCTGCATGCAAGTGCTCAGTCGTCGATCGAAAAATAATCCCGTGCTGATTGGCGAGCCTGGCGTTGGCAAGACCGCCATCGCCGAAGGTTTGGCGCTGCGCATTATCAATGGCGATTGCCCCGAGA
>Ga0209086_10002170_pt1 | contig 15516 bp, 27 predicted proteins | sample M_130207_XF_Meta_FD_187312 | JGI IMG/M metagenome (GOLD analysis project Ga0209086, IMG submission 187312) | Freshwater microbial communities from Lake Montjoie, Canada to study carbon cycling - M_130207_XF_MetaG (SPAdes) (version 2) | ecosystem: Environmental > Aquatic > Freshwater > Lake... | reverse complement strand
TTCAAGCGCGGTTAAAAGATCCAGAACCTATGATTAGGACAGAACTCCTCACGCAATGGATTGAAACACTTAAAAATCCATTTCCTGAAGGAGCGTGGTTGGATTGTTTAGTTGAGGGATTGCAATTGCCTGTTGGTCAATCAACTTGGTTAGCAGTGGATGTTTCACCTGATCGCCGACATTGTTCATTACTTGGTGCGCAACAATTAGAAAATGATCGAATTGGCGTTGGATTGATACAAACTTGGGAATCTACTACATCTATTGACGATTTCAGAATTGCAGCCGATGTTTCCACTTGGGCGCGTAAATACTCAGCACAAGTTGTTGGTTTTGATAGATATACGGCTTCTGGGATTGCAGCGCGTTTGGCAAGTGCTGGAATTCCCGTACAAGACATGTCTGGATCTATTTTCTATCAAGCATGTGATGAAATGCTAAGTGCCATGTCATCGGGCAGATTGGCGCACTCAGGTCAAGAGGAATTGACTAAACACATCTACAGTTGCGCTCGTAAAGAAGGAGCAGATGGGGGTTGGCGCATAATCAGAAAAGACAGTAGCAATTATGTTTCAGCAGCAGTGGCACTTGCTATGGTTGTTCACTTCGCATCCAAACCAAATCAAATTGCAGGTATCTATTCCGTTTGACAATGCGTTAATTTGTGATATGCGCTATCATTGCGATCTATGGGAATTCTAAACAGTTTTCGCACTGTAACAGCCGCAACCAATACATTTCCAGCAATGGCAGATGTCATCATGGAAGCCCAAAACAGTCCAGTCGTTTATAGCACTGGATATGCCTATTATGATCCAATTGGGTATGTAACTGCCACACGCGATCAAGCAATGAGTTTGAGTGCAGTTGCTAGATGTCGCAACATTATCGCCGGAACTCTGGCAAGCATTCCATTAGAAATGTATAACTCAAAAGATGAAATGATGCCCCGCCCAAGATGGATGAAACAACCGGATCCAAATTCAACGCGCGGTGCTACTCTTGCTTGGACAATTGATGATTTAATTTTTCACGGAAATGCGTTTTGGCAAATTATTGAAGTTTACAAAGAAGATAATCGTCCATCGGCTTTTCGTTACATTCCTTTTGCTCGAGTTACCCCTAACTATAATTTTAATTCAACATTAATAATTGGTTATTCAGTGGATGGTAAAACAGTTCCCACAAGTGGGCTAAATAGTCTTATTACTTTTCAGAGCCTTGATGAAGGCGTACTGAAAAGAGGGGCGACCACAATTAAAACTGCTCAATCACTTGAGCAAGCCGCGCGGCGTTCAGCCGAAGAACCAATCCCATCTGGAACCCTTCGCAATACTGGAATGGACTTGCCGGAAGATCAAGTTTTAAGTTTATTGTCAAAATGGAAGGTTGCCAGAAGTACACGCGCAACGGCATATCTCACAAGCAATTTGGAGTTTAAGGCAGAACAATTTGACAATGCTCAACAGCAATTAGTTGAATCTAGAAAAGCAATGCAAACAATGTTAGCCCAAATGATGAATGTTCCACCATATTTGATTGGTGCTGAATCCGGTTCATCTATGACATATAATAATGCTGAAGGCGAAAAACGATTCTTAGTAGATTTTACATTAAGAAATTACATAACACCAATTGAACAACGCTTGAGTTTAGATGATGTCTGTCCTATTGGCTCTTATGTAGAATTTGATTTAGATGATTTTCTAAGAGGCAATCCAGCCGAAAGAGCGGCATTTTATAGAGATGTTGTTCCACTTGGAATTCTTACAGTAGATGAAGCAAGAGATTTAGAAGATTTAGCACCATCCAATTCACCTGTTACGCCACAAATAGGAGCAACTACAAATGGAAATTAATTTCTCGGCAACTGAAATAAATTTAACTGCTAATACATCAAAGCGTGAAATCTCAGGATTGATTGTACCTTTTAATAGTATTGGTTTTACAAGTGCCGGAGAAGTTGTATTTGAAAAGGGCGCATTTGGCGATATAACTGCTAGTAAAATAAAATTATTAAGAGATCATAAAATTGAACAACCTATAGGGCGCATGACTCAAGTTACTGAAACTCCATTAGGTTTAGAAGCGACATTTAAGTTGGGATCATCTACACGCGCACAAGATACACTGCTGGAAGCATCTGAAGGATTAAAAGATGGTTTAAGCATTGGTGCAAAATTAGATCAATGGAGTGAGAAGGATGGCGTAATTTATGTATCAGCCGCCACAATAAAAGAGGTTTCCGTAGTTACTGAACCAGCATTTTCAGAAGCACGGATCGGACTCGTTGCAAAAGCAACAGAGCCAGAACAAGAAAAGGAAACAGTAATGACCGAAACAAATCCAGTAGCCGAAACGGAAGTTTCGGTTGAAGCCGCAGAAGTGAAGGCAACTGTCCACACTCCTGCTACTCAAGTATTTACTGCCCCACGCATTAATACAAATGTAACTGCCGGACAATATGCAATGGCACAAATCAAAGCCAATCAAGGCGATTCAGATTCACGCGATTTAGTTGCAGCATTACAGGTTGCGACAGTTGCAGAGAATACAGGAATGGTTCCACCAAACTATCTAAAAGATATTATTGGAATTCTTGATGCAACTCGCCCATTTATTTCATCTATTGAAAACGCTCCGCTTCCAAATTCAGGAATGAAAATTTTTACGCCGAAACTTGGCACCCTTGCAAGTGTCGCGCTAACTGCAGAAGGAGCAGAATTTTCATCAACTGATACAACTGTAACTTTTCAAGAAGATACAATTGTTAAATTTGCTGGAGCCGGTACAATTGATGTTGAACTTATTGACAGATCAGATCCAAGTTTTCTAGATTTGTATCTCCGTGAACTTGCTACAAGTTATGCTCAAAAAACCGATGCTTACGCTTCTAACATTGCTGCACAAAACTCAGCAGCATCAACCGGATCAACCATTTACAAAGCAATTGCAGATGGTATTGCGGATTCATACGGTGTAATGAAGCGCACACCAAACAACCTTTTGGTTTCAAATGGCGGCGGAGTTAATGACATTGACTTTAGCGGCTTACTTGGTGCGGTAGATACCACTGGTCGCCCAATTTTTGCGGCTGCTGCTCCAATGAATGCTAATGGACTTATTTCACAAGGGTCTACTGCTGGAACAGTTGCAGGATTGAATCTTGTTGTAGATCCTTACTACACAGGAAATGATGCAAGTGCTAAGTACGGTTTGGTTTATCCATCCGATGCAATGAGATTCCATGAGTCCGGTACTCTGGAAATCCGTGCCAATGTTGTTGCCAATGGTCAAATCCAAATTGGTATTTACGGTTATGTTTGTGTTGTTAACCGTTATCCAACTGCATTCCGTTACCTCACAGTAGCGTAACCACACACTAGATCGGGAACCTTCCGGTTCGCCCCTTCCGAATAAGAAGGTTCCCACCTAAGAGGAGATAAAATGGCATTTGTTACCGTGAGCGAACTTCGAACCACACTCGGAATCGGCTCATTGTATACAGATGCCGTTTTACAAGAAATTTGTGATAGTGCTAATGTTATTATTGATAATTATCTTGCAAAAAATAATGCTTATGTAAATGGGCAACAATTATTAAGCAATACAGTTACTCTGACCACAGCCGACATAAATCCATTTGTAGTTGGTCAATCTGTAGTTATTAGCAATTGTGGCAGTACTTTTAATGGTACAAAAACCATTACGGCTGTAGATACTTATTCAATTAGTTATGTTTTAACCGGATCACCTGCTGATCAAATACTCCATCTTGTTGCCCCTTATGGCACAATTGCTGGAACAGTCCACATTGATTACGAAACCATCGCGCCCATTTCAGAAGCAGCGATGATGATTGCAGTAGACATTTTTCAAAGCCGTCAAGCCCCTAGTGGTGGCATGACTGGCATTGATTTTCAACCTGCCCCATATAAAATGGGCGTGTCGCTTCTTAGCCGTGTAAAAGGTTTAATTTCAAGTTATATGTCCACTTCCGGAATGGTGGGATAATGTCTTGGGCAACCTTACGCACATCCGTCGCATCTGCCGTTGCGGATGCTACCTTATTCCAAACTTTTAGTTTTCCGCCAAACGCCCCAATCCCCAATTCAGTCATAGTCAGTTGGGATGAACCTATGATTGAATTGGTAAACAACCAAACATCTTTAAGTTGTTATGCCAATCTAAAATTAACTTTTACAGTTCCAGCGTTGGACAACCAAGGAAACCTTGCAGGAATTGAATCAATTATCCAGAGCGCAATCGCTAAGTTAAAAACCAACTTAACAGGCGTTACAATTAGAACTGTATCTGCTCCACAAATTTTCTCATTGCCAAGTGGGGATCTAATGAGTGCAGATGTCAGTTTACAAACAATCACTACTTTTGGGAGTTAATATGGAGTCATACAAGGTAATTGGCGATTCACTTGTTGCCGGTAAAGCAAAAGGTGAAATTGTCATGGCAGATGAGTTAGATAACGCTGAGTCAATCAAGTATCTAATTGATAACGGTCATATCGAAACAGAAACCAAAAAAGCAAAGGATAAAGAATAATGGCAGTATTCCTCGGTAACGGCGTTCAGTTGTCAGTCAATTCGATCAACTTGAGCGAGTATGTAAAAAGCGTAACATTAAACCAAACCTTCGATAGTTTAGATGTAACGGCTATGGGCGCGGTTGGTCATTCTGCAATTGCGGGGCTAGAGAATTCGAGCATAACCATCGAATTTAATGCGGATTTTGCAGCATCAAAAGTTAACCAAACCATTGCCGGCGCAACAGCAGGTAACGGTTTAGTTGGCTCAACAACAGTAGTCAAGGTCATGCCAAGCGGCGCAGCAGTTGGCGCAGCCAATCCACTTTACACTTCAACTTGTTTAGTAATTGAATGGCCTCAAGTTTACAATGTAACTGAACTTGCTACTGTTACAGTAACATGGCCTGTTAACGGTGGAATTGTTAAAACAATTACAGGTACAGTCTAAAGAAACTAACGAGGGGAAAACGATGAAACTCAAGGTAACACTAGAGGATGGTTCAAGCGGTTCTTATCAAATTACACCTAAGATAGAGGTCGAGTTTGAGAAGTTCGTAGGCGGAGGATTTGCACTTACGCTTAGGGATCAGGAGCGCCAAGAACATGTGTACTACTTGGCTTACTTATGTCTAAAAAATAATGGACAAACAGTAAAACCATTTGAGAACGGCTTCTTGGATACCTTGAGTCTTGTCGAGTTGGAGTTAGACGACCCAAATGGCTAACGCGAGAATCTCGCACCTATGAGGTCGCCGCTCTCGCAATAGCAACAAACTCATCGCCTAATGAGATTATGGCGTTGGATTATTGGATGTACAAGGCACTTAAAGCGGTACTAGAGGAAAGGCACAAGGCAAACACCAATGCAGCCCGAAGTGCTAAAACTATACGGCGTTAAGACCATGGAACAAGGTTTAAGGGATTTCGCTCCTCACATCTATAAGAAAATGAACATAGCAATCACAAAGGCTGCACAAGAAGTTGCTGACGATGCTAAAAGTTTTATTCCGGCTGAACCACCAAGCGGATTAAGCAACTGGATGCGGATGATAAATCCAACTGCTAAAACAAAACAAGAAATGATTTTTGGCGTACGCACCTTTCCACTTTATGATGCTGCCAATATGAAGAAGAACATCAAAATCAGAAAACGCGCCGGTAAAATAAAAGCCAATGGATTTGCACAAGTAGTCCAAATCACAAACAAATCATCTGCTGCAGCAAGCATATTTGAAAAAGCGGGGGTAGTGGTTTTTAGTCCACGCCCTAATAGAAGTCGCAACCCCATGGCACAATACGATTTCAAACAAGCCATGCAAAATTATGATTCTATTAGTAGGGGTCGCGGTCGAGCAATTATTAAAGCCGGTCGAAAAGACGCGGGCAAAACTCGTGCGATAATTGCCGGTGTGCAACGAAATGCAGATTTAGAATTGCAAAAGTATTTCAATCAAAGTAATTTTGGATTGGTAGCATAATGGCAGCATTTACAATATCTGGTATTTGGAATGGCGCAAAAGCGGTAAACACAGCCCTTAAAGAATTTAAGAGATTAGATAAAGGTGCAAGTTTTTTTGCTAAAAACATTAAGTACGCTTATGCCACTGCCACTATAGCCGCGACCTATTATGCTAAAAAATTAGCCGTTGACTCAGTACATGCAGCCTTAGCCGATGCCAAGAGCCAACGAGTCTTAGCCCAAACCCTTAAATCAACAACGAATGCAAGCGATGCACAAGTTATTGCAACAGAAGCATCTATAAAAAGTTTAAGTCATAAATTTGGCATTGTAGATGAAAAACTTAGACCTGCATTAACTTCTTTAGCCTTAGCCTCCAAAAGTGCAGCGCGAGCATCAAGTGATCTTGCACTTGCAATGGATATTAGCGCGGCTCGCGGAGTAGATTTAGAAACTTCTACAAGAGCAATCACGGCTGCCTATCGTGGCAATTTTGGAGCCTTAAACAAACTAGGGGCAGGTATCACCAAGGCTGATATTAAAGCCGGTGATTTAGATAAAACATTTGGCAAGGTCAGAACTACTTTTGCGGGGTTTGCAGCAAATGAAGCAAACTCATTAGAAAATCAATTTAAGAAGTTAAATGTAGCAGCCGATGACGCTAAAAAAATTATTGGTGTTGGAATTTTAGATGCTATAAATGAAGTCATTGGTAAACAAGGCGATATGAGCAGTTTAACAAAACAATTTGAATCAATAGCATTTACAATTGGCGACATAATTAGATCCATAGGCATTGCATTTACTAAATTAAAACAAGATCCTGTTTTCAAATTTCTTTTGGGAATTCAACAAAAGATTGCTGGAGTGGGTTTAGCAATTTACAGGTATGCAGCAGCAGAAGGTAAAGCGCAACGCGAAAATCTAGCAATTCTTAAATCCAAATCTGCTCAAATTATCAGTGCGCGAAATGCTGAATTCATGGCACTTAAAAAAATTAAAGAAATGGATAAACCGGCGGCTGATGATAACCGTACTGAATTGCAACGAATTGCAGATGCCATGGCTGCAAAGGCTGGATTCAAAGTAGCAGAGGATCTTGATTCACTTAATAAAATTGCAGCCGCTAATAGACTAGCAGAAAATAGAAATTATCAATTTGAATACATAAATTCATTACAAGATCAAGTTGCAGAATTTGGCAAATCAGAAGCCGCTAAAGTTGCCCTTGCCAAAAAAGGTATTGCTGAAATTGAAGCAATGTTGGCTGCACTTGGGACAAAAGCGAGCAATGGATTTGACATTAACTTTTACATGAAAGTATTTGGTGCTGGTCAGGGGCAAACACAAACCCCTGTTGGTACAAGTGTTCCTCCAATTCCGACACCTACTATTGCCGATGTTGTTCCAATGCCGGTAGCCGCTCCTATATCAAGTGGTAATTTTGATTACTTAGGCGTAGGTGCAGCAGGTGGTACGGCAATCAATCTTACAATTAATAATGCTGGGTCAGTAATAGCAGAACAAGATTTGCAAAATGCAATTCTTGAAGGTATTCAACGCGTTCAGTATTATGGAGCAAACCCAATCTTAACTAATGGTGGCAGGTAATGGCATTAGCACCAACGCTAGTTGCCACGATTGTATTAAGTAACGGGGCAAGTTTTGCGCCACCATTTCAAATAGGAAACCCTTTAACACCATTAGGTGTAGGTGTCTTGGCTGATTCGGCAAGTTTCCAATCTATTGATGTTTCAACTCAAGTAATGAAAGCATCTATTCGCAGGGCTTACAATCGTTTGAGCGATTCATTTCAAGGTGGTCGCGCTGCTATTGTTATTGCCGATGCAAATGCAGACTTTTCGCCTACTAACACTGCCAGCCCGTATTATCCAAATGTTTTACCTATGCGTAAAATTCAACTAAGCGCAACTTACAATGGCAATAGTTATTACTTAGGAAGTTTTTACATCCAAGCATGGAAGTACACATCTCCTAAAGATGGAGAAATTGGTTATGTTTCACTAGATTGTGTTGATGGATTTCAGTTACTTAATTTAACTTCAGTAGGAACAATTGCAGATAGTGGCGTTCAACTAAGTGGAACTAGAATAAATAAAATTTTGGATGCAGCAGCGTTTCCAACATCCATGCGTAACATTGATGGGGGCGATAGTTCAATGCAAGCCGATCCTGCTACAGCCAACCGATCAGCCCTAAGTGCATGTCAACTCATAGAGCAATCTGAACTTGGTGCATTTTATTTTGATCAATATGGATTTGCTAGATTCATTTCAAGAAGTAATAGTGTAAAAGCCCAAGCAGTCGTTGCCACAAAATTTGCAGATGACGGCAGTGGGATCACCTACGACCAAGTTACCTATGATTTTAGTGATACAGGTTTAATTAACTCAGCCGTAATTACACGAAATGGTGGAAGTGCGCAGTCAGATAGCGATGCTACAAGTATTGCTAACTACTTTCAACATAACAGAACTCGTACCGGCTTAATGATGATTACAGATACAGAAGCCCTATCAATGGCTTCATCAATTGTTGCTAGTCGAGCAGATACAGCAATTAGAGTTGAGTCAGTAACTATTAACACAGGCGATCCAACCGATCCAATTCGTGTTGTTGCAGGACTAGAGTTAGATTATTTTGATCCCATAACCGTGCAACAGACTCAAGCCGGTGGATCATCTATTTCAAACACCTTGGTAATTCAAGGCGTAAGTTACGACATCTCACCAAACAAATGGACTACTACCTTCATTGTCGCTGATCCCTACGCAACAGGATTTGTCATAGGATCGGCTACAATGGGAGTCTTAGGTTCATCCTATTTAGGATATTAGAAAGAGGTAATCACCATCGCTACCGGATTCCCGTTCTCCACTGGAGATATTTTGACTGCAGCAGCAGCCAATGGCTTGGTAAGTTATACCCTGAACGCTCAAAGTGGAGCCTCATATACTCTTGCAAGCACTGATCAATATCAAGTGTTAGTAACTACAACTAATGCTTCAACTAAAACTGTAAGCATTCCAACGGATGCAACCTACGCATTTCCTAATGGTACTGCGGTAACTATTCTAAATCTCGGAGCAGGGCTTTTAACAATTAATGCTGTAACTTCTGGAACCACTACAGTTACAAGTGGGGGTGCAGTTAGTGCAAGCCCTACAGTGGCACAATTTAAAGCAGCCGTTTGTTTAAAAACTGGAACAAATGCTTGGACTATTGTGGGGGCAGTTGCATAATGATTGGCAATATAACCGCAGGGGTTATGGATGTAAAAGCCGCACCGCCTGCACCTTCTACAATTGAGATATTGCTAATTGCAGGTGGCGGTGGCGGTGGCGGTAAGGGCGGCGGCAACGGCGGCGGCGGCGGCGGTGCAGGTGGATACCGTACAGATAGTGCGCTTGCCGTAACAGGTGGAACTTCTTATGCGGTTACTATTGGCGCAGGTGGTACTGGTGGCGTAACTGCTCACTCAACTAACGGCGGCAATTCATCCTTAGCAAGTTTATTGGTATCAACCGGCGGTGGCGGTGGCGGCGGTGCATATCCGACCAATGATGGTATAGGCAATGCTGGTGGTTCAGGCGGCGGCGGTAGTCAGGGCAATTTTGCAGGCGGTGCGGCTTCACCATCTGGTCAAGGCAACGCTGGCGGAGCAGGTGAAACTTCTGGAGGTAACTATCGTGGAGGCGGAGGCGGCGGCGCAAGTGCGGCAGGTGCGACGGGACTGGCAAGTGGCAACGGTGGAGCAGGTACGGCGTCAAGTATTACCGGCTCAAGCATTACCAGAGGCGGCGGTGGCGGCGCAGGTGGAGATTCTAACTATGGTGCAGGCGGTTCTGGTGGTGGTGGTGCTGGTGCATATCCAACAGGTGTAGCCGGTGGAATTAACACGGGTGGCGGCGGCGGCGGTGGTGCAGGTGGTGCTGGAACAGTTACCGGTGGATTAGGTGGCTCTGGCGTATTGATAGTTGCATTCGCCGATTCTTTTAGAGCGGCAACACTTACAAACTTAACTTATACAGAGCCAACTCGAAGCGGCTATCGCGTTTATGCAATCACTGCTTCCTCTAGTGGAACGATTACCTTCTAATGGCACATCACGCAAAAATAGAAAACGGGATTGTTACTCAAGTGATTGTTACTTGTGATGCTGATGAGGATACCTTTGCAGATCGTATGTTTGCCGAAACTGGAGAGCAATGGGTGCGCACCAGTTACAATGGGCGGATCAGATATAACTACGCAGGATTATTTTATAGTTATGACCCGATTGCAGATGCATTTATAGCCCCTAAACCTGATTGTGGACACCCTGAATTGATTTTAGATACTGACATCTATCGTTGGAATTGTGATAATTCAGATCACATAAAGGAATTGCCAAATGACTAAAATAGTAACTAAACCTTGGTTATGTGAAGCCGGTAAAACTCTTATGTGGCAGATTAATCGCACCTACGCAACACGCGATAAAACATCCGATGGATGGATCGGCGACATAGCCCATCAAGCCCGTAAATCTGACCATAATCCAGATGCAACATGTGAGAATGTAGTTAGGGCAGTTGACATTGATGCAGATTTGGAGAAGGGCAACAAAAACAAATCTTGGGAAATGGCAGATGAGTTGCGTTTAGCAGCCAAAAAAGGTGAAAAGCGCATTGCCTACATTATTCACCAAGGCAAGATTGCAAGTCCAAGATTATTGTGGAAGTGGCGCAATTACTCAGGTGGCAACCCGCACCATCACCATATTCATATCAGTTTTACTAAAGCCGGCGACCATGATCCCATCGTATTTAAGATTGCGAGTTTGTAAATGAAAGTATCATCTAAACAAATCCTTATGGCTATCACAGGTTTCTTAGTAACTTGGCAAGCGACTAATTTCGATCTTGATTATCGCGCTATGTTGTCATCATTTATTGCATGCGGTTTAGCAGGAGCCGCTCCAAAAGCCCCTTCTGCATGAGCACAATAGATTGGGCAGGATTAGCCGTTGCATTGGCAACTTTAATGGGCGTTTTCCTATCTGCTCTTAGGTTTTTAATTCTGCACTATTTGAGCGAACTTAAACCCAATTCCGGCTCATCGGTGAAGGATCAAGTAACGCGCCTTGAATCACGGGTAGATGAAATTTATCGCATACTTCTAAATAAATCGCTATCCTAAGACATGAGCGGGGGTTCAGATGTCAGATCAACCTAATGAACCAGACTACATTCTCCTATCTGAGCCTCTTACTCCCATGTTACAGATGGCATTGGAAGCCGCTAGATTATTAAGGGAATACTGCCGTGCAGGTTTTACCCGTAAAGAAGGAATGGAATTAGTTTTAAGTCAATTACCTGAGTGGAACTTCCCTAGCCCTGAATACATTGAAGATGATGATGATGACGAATTGTGGGAAGAAGATCCACAAGAGTTGAGTTTAGAGGACGATGACTCAGACGACTAAGACGATAGTTGTCATTTCAGATTTACAAATTCCATACCATCATAAGAAGGCAGTAATATCTCTTATTGAGTTTGTAAGGCGCACTAAACCCGATGCACTTGCTTGTGTTGGAGATGAAGCCGATTTACCAATGGTAAGCCGATGGGAAGATTCAAGCCGTGGCGAATACTCAACAGCATTGCAACGCCATTTAGATGACACGCATGACATTTTGGCTGAGTTTCGCAATGCGTTAGGAGCGAATAAACCTTTTTGGTTAGCCCGATCAAATCACACAGATCGCTTAGAGCGTTATATTGAAAGAAAAGCCCCTGCCGTTAGCGGATTGAGGGGATTTACTTATCCTGATTTAATTGGCATTGATGAATTGGACATAACATTTAATCAACACCTAACCGAGATTGCACCCGATGTATTACTAGGGCATGGGGACGAAGGCAGCATGAGCCAAGTGGCAGGAATGACAGCCGCAAAACTCATGGATATAACCGGCAAAAGCATTGTTTGTGGGCATTCACATAGGCAAGGGCTTATATGGGCTTCTAAAGGCTACACAGGGCGCGTAGAGAGCCGTTTTGCGCTAGAGGTGGGTCATCTTATGGAGATGGGTAAAGCGCACTATCTAAAGCCCCGTGGGGCGGCTAACTGGCAGATGGGATTTGGCATCTTAGAAGTAACTGGCAAGACCGTAGTTCCTATTCTTGTGCCAATGAAGGCCAATGGATCGTTTTCATGGCACGGAAAACATTATGGCGGAAATGCTTGACATTGCTTAAACCCTGAGTAGATTGTTCTTTACCAACTACTTGAAGGGGTAGAAAATGAAAGTACAAACCAGAGTAACAATTGAAATGAACGCTGAAGATTTTGACATGTTGTCAAATTGTTCTATGGAATTTGGCAGAACTTGGGAAGATCAAGTAAATGCCGGTCGATTCCAAAATGGTGTAGTGAGCCATGATTACAAACATATTTATTGGTTTGATAATCGTTTGTCATTAATTATGGCTGAAGGTTATTTAAATTCTATTGGGATCGCGTTTGATAGAGCATTTGATACTTACACAGATCAAGATGTTTTGATGACCAATTATGTAGGTGCATAATGGATCAAGGCTTTTACACTGAATTAACATTGATGATTTTAGGCGTTTGTTTTGGTTGCGCCATGTGGCTACAAGGCTACAAACAGGGCAAAAACATCGGCTATCGCCGAGGTAGGGCTATTGGATTTCAGCGTGGGGTTGCTTCTCGCGATGATGTCTAAAGAGTTATACGATCAAGCGGCATGTAAAGGCATGGAAACTGACATGTTTTTTAAAACCGTATATGAACTTGAAGTAGAGGGCATACCGATAAAAACTGTACGGCGTGTTTGCGCTTCATGTCCAATTAGAGTTGAGTGCACTGAGTACGCTTTCCAGCATGAGCAATATGGCACTTGGGGCGCACTTACACAAGAGGAAAGAATTCTGATCCGCGCTAACAATTGGGCGAATAAAAGTCTTACCCGATTGTCTAGGGAATTGTCAGAATTAGGCATTAACATCGCTGAGATAATCGCAATGAGCAGACTCAAACCACAGTTCTATTCATCTGGATTACATAGAGATAGGGGCAATAAAAATGTTTGATTTAAGTCAGTATGAGGATGTGCAAGCAAGACTTGAGCGTTACTGGAAGGCGTACCCAAATGGCAGAGTCGAAACGAATCTTACGCATCAAATACGACCAGATGGGCGTGTTGAATGGATTTGTTATTCAGCAATCTATAGAGATATTAACGATCCACATCCATTCTCAACCGGATGGGCAACTGAAATCGAAGGTAGTAGTCCTGTCAATAAAACAAACGCGAGCGAAAATGCAGAAACCTCAAGTCTTGGAAGATGTGTTGGTAATGGACTCGGAACGCCAATAGGCAAAAGACCAAGTGCACAAGAGATGGAAAAGGTAGTCAGATCAAAAGCCGGTGAACATGTCAAAGGGGATGTATGGGCTGATAAACCTATAACTGAGTCTGCTGCACTTACTGCATTGTCAACCTTAAACCCTCAAGTAATAGTTGAGGAAGGTAGAGAAACATGCGACCATGGAGCCATGATCTATAAAACAGGCACAGCCAAAACTACTGGCAAGCCTTGGGCGCGATGGGATTGCTCTTGGGATAACAAAGATTGCTCTAAGTGGGTGAACATTAAATAATGGGATGGGTAGAAGTATTAAAAGCGGATGGTACTAGCGTGGTACTAGGTGAATATACACACTCTGGGATGATTGACATTTGTGATATGTGCAATCGCCCTTATGATGCTCTTATGGCTCGACATGAACTGAAACATGTAGAGTACTTGCATGAAGATACGATCCGTGCTGACATAACAATTAATAGTTATGAAGGTGGAACTGAACAAGCGTACATGTGGGTTTGCGATCAATGCCACTCTAGGAATATACGATGAAAAGCCAAAACAAATACAAGTGCATGGGTTGCAACGCTGATACTGAACATGTGCTGCAAGCAACCTTGGTTGACATGCCGGCTGGATTAAGTGAAGCCAGTTGCGAGATATGTGGATCATGGCGAATAGTTATGACGGACAAAACTCTTGCACAAGGATTCATGGATGCTAAGAAGTTTTAATGTACGATGAATCCCTTATCCGTTGGTTTGGATATTGGTGTTCATATTGTCAAATCTATACTTGGATGGCGCAATTGCTCGACAGTGAAGCGGGGATGGTTAATTGTCGGCGTTGCGCCTATCCATCTGAAAGAAAAGGGGCGTGTTATGACCACGAAGAATTTACAGGACTTATCCTTGATGCAATGGGGAATAGATCGGTGTAAAGGGTGTGGCGGTTGGATTTGGGCTACAGATGGGTGTGTTACTTGTTTCATATTAGAAAATCGCATTGCCTAGGATATTAATTTATGGCGCGCCGGCTAGTGGCAAATCAACACGGGGCGAATATTTATCTAAATCACTTAACATACCCTTAATGTATAGGGAACAATATGAAAATGATCGCGATTTTATTGCAGCAGTCAAACACGCTGAAGGCAATGTAATTGTTATCAGATGCTGTTTCAGTAATCAAGAGTTGAGGGATTGGAAAAGATTTAGCCGTGCAACACAAACAATATGTGTACAACCCCCTATAAAACAGGTTAAACTACAAGCGTTAAATCGGGGTACGCCTGAACAATATGCAGCCATAGATCGGTGGTTTGCCGGTCATGGAAAAAAGTAATCTGCTAACCTAACTCTCGACCTCTACAAGTCTTGAAACTGTAGGCGCGTATGACTTAACGCGTTTCGCCCGTCAGAGGGGCATTTCCCACCTACACCTAGAACAGTCCGAAAGTAGGGAGTTACTTACATGATGACTAACACGAATCGCCTAGCATCGTTTAAATTGTACTTAACACTTGGCGCGATTTTCCGCGTAGCCGCGTTGTCTTTAATAGTAGTGATCTTATCTATTAGTACAGCAGGTCAGGCTCATGCACTGACCAACCAACAGGTAAGCATGAAGTACCATCTTATGCTTCTGTCAAATGATTATCCTGAATATCAATGTTTGGAAACAATCATCCAATTAGAATCATCATGGACATACCCAAGCAAACGAACAGGTTCCCATTATGGTCTAGCACAAATGCGATCAAAGTGGTATGGCTCACTGAGTTGGCAACAACAACTTAACTACTTTAGGAAGTATGTAAACCATAGATACACAGATGGATGCAACGCACTACAATTCCATAAGAGGAATGGTTGGTTTTAATCAATGTCTGATAAGTACTTAGGTAGTGGTGAGTGGAAGCGTAGACGGTTGTTAGTCCTACAGGCTGCTAACTACGAGTGTACATATTGTGGCAAGACAGCAAACAGCGTGGATCACATAGTGCCTAGATCAGTAGACAATTCATCAACAGCCCATGACCTTTCAAATCTAGTCGCATGCTGTGTGTCCTGCAACTCATCTAAGGGTGGGCGTTTTTTTAGGGAGCGCGTTCTAC
>Ga0209086_10002169_pt1 | contig 15519 bp, 17 predicted proteins | sample M_130207_XF_Meta_FD_187312 | JGI IMG/M metagenome (GOLD analysis project Ga0209086, IMG submission 187312) | Freshwater microbial communities from Lake Montjoie, Canada to study carbon cycling - M_130207_XF_MetaG (SPAdes) (version 2) | ecosystem: Environmental > Aquatic > Freshwater > Lake... | reverse complement strand
TTCGAGGTCGGGGTCAAGAGGGTTCCAGTCGGTCACGGGGCAAACGCTACCCCTGATTTACGACATATTTCTGTTCAGGAACGCTTCTGTGAGGTCGTACTCACGGCGATTGTTCTCAACGGCACGAAACCCGTGACCTTCGCCCTCGAATTCGATGAGTTCAACGTTGCCGCCCGCAGTCGTAATTGCTTGCGCAAGTTGACGGCTTTGCGCAATATCAACAACTGGGTCAACAGTTCCATGAAAAATCAATAGTGGAACACTGGCCAACTTGTCGGCGTGATGAATGGGTGAACGTTCACGAGACTTTTTGATTGTCTCATCAACGTCGCCCATCAAGGTGCGGTTGTAATGAGCTTCAAAGCGATGTGTTGTCGTATCAAGTGCAGCAATATCGCACACCGGGTAGGCCACGCGCACACAACCCAGCAAATCGGGTCGACGAATCGCTACTCCGAGCGCGGTTAATCCGCCTGCTGAGCCGCCCATCATTGCGGTGCGTTCACGTGGACGAGCGAGTGATTCAAGAATGTCAATCACATCATCAACATCAAGGTCTCCCCAACGACCTTGCATTGCTTGTGTGAATTCGCGCCCATGGCCAGTACTGCCCCGATGATCGGGAATGAGTACGTCGTAACCACGATCGATCCAATAAGTCACGCGTGGCATGAATGTGACTTGCCATTGATCGGTCGGTCCGCCGTGGATCATGCACAACAAACGACCGTTGGGCTGTGTTGCTGAATACAAACGCGCGTGCAACTCAATGCCGTCGCGAGATTGCACTCGCAATACCTGTGGTTCAACAAGTGCAGGATGATCGGTCCAGTTGGTGGTTGGGCCAATCAGCAATGTGCGGCGCGGCCACGAGTGATCAACTTCGTTCATTGTCGTGTCATATGCAACGACTTGTGGTGGAGTCTTTCCGCCCGTGCGAATAGCAACGAGTGTGTCGCCAGCCCACGACAGTTGACCGTGCACAGCCTTGGCGTGTTCACGAATTGTTCCGTTGGCGATGTCGAGCGTGCATAACCGACCAAAGCCGCCTTCGTTACGCACGAATGCAATGCGTGAACCATCAGAGTTAAAGCACCAACTGCGTTGACGGTCTCCCCACGTGGGTGAACCGTGTTCAAAAAGTTCATTAGCCCGAGTGCCTGATTGAGTTGCCACATTCAGCCAACCCGATGAGTCATCGAGCCATGCAAGGTGTTGGCCGGTGACATCAGTTTGCGGTTGTTGATGTTGACGATTCGGGTGTTGAGCAAGCACGCCGTTCGTCGACATGATCACGCTTTCGTCCCACGGCATATTGGGCGGGTTCCACGCCTGCCACACGGGCAACCCTTGAAACCACTCTGGGTCAAGAACAAATTCATATGAGCCGTCGTCAACGCGGGCTGTTTGTTTGGCCGCGAGATCAATCGTCCAGACTTCGGCTTGATCGACCACCACCGCCACCGAGGTGCCGTCGGGCGACACAGCTGGACCGCTGATCGAGCGACCGTCTAGTGCCAACAAAGGACGTGATTCGCCCTCGAGGGACATCTGCTGCAGGCCATTGGCTTTGGTGACGACGACCAAACCAGACGAATCAGGCAACCAGTCAAAACATCCCCCGCCTAATCCGCGGCCCGCTCGCACCGGTTCGTCCGATAAACGCCGCATTGAGCCGTCAGCCACCGAAATGAGGTGCACGTACGAGCCCTGGGCATCGCTCATGACGACCGCAACGGTGGCTCCGTCGGGCGACAATCGGGGTTCGCTGAGGTCTCGCGCCTCAAGGATGTCGTCAATCGTCACAGCCATACTCCGAGAGTAGGGGGTCTGGACGGTGATGGTACGAAATTCGCCGAAGGCGGCGAGAACATAAGAAATTAAATGGATAAATAGATCAATTGTTAAAAAGCCCGCACTGGACGCACGTAGAGCGTGGTGCTCTTGGAGGTGTTGAACTGATCGCCGTAGTAGAAAGACTTGAACCACGCGTAGGTGGCGTCGAACTCAGAAGAACTCCAGTAGGTGTCAGTCGAAAAACCAGTTCGGATAGTGCCAGTCATCCCAGTGCATGTGTTGGTGGTGTTACTGATTGTCAGATTCCAGGCGTAACGACACAACTGGTTTAACTCATCTTGCGACGGTAAAAACCAGTCGGTTTGGCCCCCTAACGTTAAATCGTTGGCGAGACGTGCAGCGATACCAGCAGTTGAACATCCACCGACAACAGCGGTTATGTCGATCGTGTTCTGTTCACCAGTTCCAATCGCTGTTCCATCAGCACCAGTAATCGGCGTCCCGTAACAGCCCCATACGGCTGTCGGGTCGGTCGAGTCGTCGCCACCACACTCGCCATCAGACCAGCCGACGCAAGCCACCTCTAAATAACGAGAGCCCTCAGGACGAGTTTCATCAACATAAAAGATTGTGCCACCACTAGGACCCGAACTACCTACCTGGTAGACAACTGGCGCAAGTGTCGTCGTTGTTGTAGTTGTAGTTGTAGTTGTAGTTGTAGTTGTAGTTGTAGTTGTAGTTGTAGTTGTAGTAGTGGGTGCAACAGTCGTTGTCGTCGCAAGCGCGACAGTTGTTGTCGCTGACGGAACAGTCGTTACTGATGGTGCAACCGTCGTTGTCGTCGTTGACGGAACAGTTGTCGTCACTGACGGAACAGTCGTCGCTGACGGAACAGTCGTCGCTGACGGAACAGTCGTCGCTGACGGAACAGTCGTCGCTGACGGAACAGTCGTCGCTGGTGCGCACGGATCAGTCACTTGAGGCACTAACACCAAACCACCCAGCAACACCAACGGAGCCACCACAACCGACAACCGACCAGCAGACTGACGCACCCAGCGAGCCACAATCACACCAGCAACCAACAAGAACACGCCAGCAATCAAAACAAACGTCGAACCGCCAGTCTCAGGCAAATCACACGCATCAACAGCAAACATATTAAAACCTCAATTAAGTCAGAGGCGTAAAGGCCCTCTTGGCTACGGACACGAAAACCCTACCGCAGCAACTCGCGCGAACCAGTGTCATATCACCCGACCCGCCTCGAAACCCACCTCCGAAAAACGGTGTTTCGCGTTCCGAACATCAACTCACATCCCACCACCTCATAACTACTGCGGTGCAGAATTGCGCACCAGGTTCGGTCTGATCCCCTGCGCCGACTACCTTTGTAGTTATGCCTGAGCAGCCATCACGAAACCTTGCCATGGAACTCGTTCGAGTGACCGAATCTGCCGCCCTTGCCGCTTCGCGGTGGGTGGGCCGTGGTGACAAGAACGGTGTTGACGGAGCAGCTGTTGACGCCATGCGCACTGTGTTGGCCAGTGTGCCAATGAGCGGAATCATCGTGATCGGTGAAGGCGAAAAAGACGAAGCACCGATGTTGTTCAACGGCGAAGCGGTGGGCGACGGTTCAAAGCCCGAGACCGATGTTGCGGTTGACCCGATTGACGGCACCACCCTCACGGCGATGGGCAAAGGCAACGCCATTTCGGTGATTGCCGTGTCTGAAAAAGGCACGATGTTTGATCCGGGTCCGTGTATGTACATGGAAAAGATTGCGGTCGGACCAGACGTGAAGGGTTGCATCGACATCAATGCGTCGTACACCGACAACTTGAAGTGGATCGCCAAAGCTAAGGGCGAAAACGTTCGCGACTTAACCGTGATGATTCTTGAACGCGATCGTCACAAGGCTTTGATTGAAGAAGTTCGTGCCACGGGTGCTCGTATCAAGTTGATTAGCGACGGCGACATTTTCGGTGCGATTGCCACCGCCTGGCCCGATGCTGGCGTTGACGTGTTGTTTGGAATTGGTGGAACCCCCGAAGGTGTTACTTCGGCTGCTGCACTCAAGTGCATGGGTGGAGAAATTCAGGGCAAGTTGTGGCCACGTAACGATCTAGAGCGCAAAGCTGCTCTTGACGCGGGCTACGACTTGAACAAGGTGTTGACGACTGATGATTTAGTGCGCGGAGACAATTGTTTCTTTGCGGCAACTGGCGTGACCGATGGTGAGTTGTTGAAGGGTGTTCGTTTCCATGCTGGTGGTGCAACTACACAGAGTTTGGTGATGCGTTCACGTTCGGGAACAGTTCGCATGATTGAGGCCCGCCACCAATTAGACAAGTTGGCTCAGATATCGAGCATCGACTACGCGTAAGAAAACTTTTTGTCTGGCATTAGTTGATTCAGATACACCAAGTTCAGCCAAAGATCTCTTTACATTCGTTCACATCATTATTGACGTTCGACGGAATCCCAAGTTTCGCCCTAATAACCCCTGCAAAATTAGTGTCGTCAGTCTGTTTCGGATACTTCCAATTCCGTACTTCGTCAAGCGAAGCTAACTTTGAGAATGCGGAGACTGCTGAGGCTTCTTCAAGCAACTGAGAAATAAGACCGTCCACTGATTCGTTTATGTTGTCAGGCCACACATACGTGCCTAAAGCGCTGACGAATTCGAGAATGCTGTCTGCATACGCCCCAGCATTATCCAAGACTTCATTTTTAAGTGCCTTAAATGTCAGATTCTCGTCATATTTAAATTCGTTCTTCCAACGTTCTTCTTGATTTGCAGTGAAAGTGTCGTCGCTCAGTTGATATAGATCTCTTGAACAGTTCAGCGGTCCGACAATCTCTAAGTAATGCGCCCCAGCTGCTACCGTCGGGTCGATCGTCGTTGTAGTCGTTGCAGGAATAGTTGTTGGGGCTGGCGTCGCAACGACTGTCTCGCTACTGCTACTCGAACCACCTGAACATGCAATTAAGGTCAAGGTCGAAGCAAATATTGCGTAAATGGGCTTGCACTTAATAGACATAATCCCCCTATGTATTTCATGCTTACCCTACTCATGTTTCAAATTTATTTGGGGATGAGCAAAAACCTATACGGATAGGGTTTTATGAGGGCATCTGCTACTAGCCAAAAGGGCCCTTACGTTGATAACAAGCAACATTAATAAGTCTGATTTAGCGTTACATGACTTCCATACGAGGTCGACCTAACTAATGACGCTTCACAGTCTTCGAAGAAACCCAGCGTTGAAAATTATGAGGCAACACCGAACTCGCACCCACCAACCCCTTATACAAAGCGCCGGGCACACTCAACGCCTTGCCCTTCACCACATCTTCTAAACCAACCCGAGCAACTTCCTCAGACGTGCACCACAAGAACTCCGGAAACTGCGTCTGATACTCGCTCGTGTTACTCACACTTTGAAACTCGGTGCGCGTCAGTCCCGGACACAACGCCGTCACCTTCACGCCGCTCCCCCGTACTTCTTCGTGCAACGACTCGGTCAGGTTCGTGACATACGCCTTGGTTGCCGCATACACCGCCAACTTGGGTGCAGGTTGAAAGCTCGCCACACTCGACACGTTCATCAACCAACCGCGCTTGCGAGCCACCATCACTTCAATCGCTGCTCGCGACAATCTGGTTAACGCCCGAATGTTCAACGCAATCTCGTCATCAAGTCGCGCCGATTCGATTTCGTGAAATAATCCCGACGAACCAAAGCCGGCGTTGTTCACCACTAAATCAATCGGCCGTTGCGCATCGGAAATGCGGGCCACCACTTGGGCGCAACCTTCGTCGGTCGTGAGGTCGGCTTCAAGAACTTCAAAGTCGCTGTAGCGATCGGCAATTTCTTGCAAACGATCACCTCGGCGCGCCACCAACACACACGCAACACCGGCTTGGCCCAATAGAACCGCCATCGACTCGCCAATTCCCGACGATGCCCCAGTGATCAATGCAGTGTGAAACGGATATTTAGTCATTGTTTAACCGTAGACCACGACGCGCAACAATGTGCTCACAAGCACTTCCGATTAGGTTGACACCATGAGCGTTATGTCATCGGCCAACCCAAAGTTCGTTGAAATTCTTCAGGGCCCCTACACCGGGGTTCTCACCACACTGTTCGCCGACGGAAGTCCGCAAAGTACTCCCCTATGGTTCTTACTTGATGGCGACGATATTTTGTTCTCGACGACCGCGGGCAAACAGAAGTTGCGCAATATCGCCCGCGATCCACGCGCCACCTTTGCGGTGTACAACCCCACCAACGACATGAGTTACGTCGAAGTGCGCGGCACCATCACGGTCACCGAAGACCCAACCGCAAACACGCGTGATCGCATCGTGCAAAAGCACGGTTACGCCGACGGTTCAGCATTTGATGCGCCAGGCACCCAGCGATTCTCGTTGCGACTTACACCAACGAAAATCATTGGCCGCTAAACAGCGGAAGAGGTCAAGAATTAGTGAGCAGCAGCGGCAGTGCCGTTGACGCCACCGGCAGCTGACAAACGAGCGTGTGCCCGTGCCAACTCGGCAGCTCCAGCAGCGTCATTTTCGTGACGCAACTGTTCTTGCAAACGCTCAATATCGGCCTGTGCTTTGGCCTTGTCGATTTCAGAACCAAGTTCGGCGAAGTCGGTCAAGATCGACACTTTGCCATTGCTCACTTCGACAAACCCACCGTGCACTGCGACGTCAAGAATTGATCCTTCGGCCAAGTACACGCGGGTGTGGTTCGGAATGAGGGCTGCAAGAAACGGTGCGTGTCCAGCCAAGAACGCCACCTCTCCACCACCAAGGGTGCGGGTGATGACTTGAGTTGCCTCGCCAGAGAACAACACTCGTTCTGGCGAGACGACTTCAACACGCATCGTGCTTGCTTCTGCCATCAGAGGCTCTCCTGAAGCGCTTTCGCCTTGGCGTGTACTTGATCAATGCCACCGACGTTCAAGAACGCCTGCTCGGGCAAATGGTCAAGGTCACCATTGAGAATTGCTTCGAAGCTGGCAACGGTTTCATCAACCGGCACAAACTCGCCTTCGATACCGGTGAACACCTTGGCAACGAAGAACGGCTGCGACAAGAAACGCTGAATCTTGCGAGCACGTGACACCGTGAGGCGGTCTTCTTCGCTGAGTTCATCAAGACCAAGAATGGCGATGATGTCCTGGAGTTCTTTGTAACGCTGCAAGTTTTCTTGTACGTCACGAGCCACCTTGTAGTGACGCTCCCCCACAACTTCTGGCGACAAGATTGTCGACGTTGAAGCCAAGGGGTCTACCGCTGGGTAGATACCGAGCGCTGCCACTTGACGTGACAATTCGGTGGTCGCATCGAGGTGGGTGAACGTGGTGAACGGAGCCGGGTCGGTGTAGTCGTCGGCGGGCACGTACACGGCCTGAAGTGACGTAATTGAACGTCCCTTGGTCGAGGTAATGCGCTCCTGCAACTGACCCATTTCGTCAGCAAGTGTGGGCTGGTAACCCACGGCTGATGGCATACGGCCAAGAAGCGTTGACACTTCAGAACCGGCCTGCACGAAACGGAAAATGTTGTCAACGAACAACAACACGTCCTGGTTCTGCACGTCACGGAAATACTCAGCCATGGTGAGAGCTGACAAAGCAACACGCAAGCGCACGCCCGGTGGTTCGTCCATCTGGCCAAAGACCAAGGCGGCTTTTTCGAACACGCCCGACTCTTCCATTTCAATACGAAGGTCGGTACCTTCGCGGGTACGCTCGCCGACTCCGGCGAACACCGACACACCACCGTGCTGTGAAGCCACGCGGTTAATCATTTCGGTAATGAGCACGGTCTTACCCACGCCGGCACCACCGAACAAACCGATCTTTCCACCAGCCAAGTACGGGGTGAGAAGGTCAATAACTTTGACGCCAGTCACGAACATGCGCTTTTGCGGTTCGAGTGCTGCGAAGTCTGGGGCTGGACGGTGAATGTCCCAACGCTCCATGTCGGCAAAGTCGGCCGGATCGCCATCGAGCACATCGCCCCATGCGTTCCATACGTGACCAAGCACGCGGTCACCGACGGGCACGCTCAAGCCACGACCGGTGTTACGCACGGCAGTACCGCGACGCAAACCGTCAGTTGGCTTCAAGCAAACTGCACGAACGCGACCTTCACCAAGCTGCTGAGCAACTTCGGCGAGAACTTTGATGTCCTCACCACCGATGTTCACGGTGAACTCGAGCGCCGTGTTCAATTCGGGGAGTGAACCCCGAGGGAACTCGACGTCGATAACGGGGCCAGCAATACCGACGACCCGTCCGTCCTTTAGTTGATTCTCTGTCATTGTCATAATGTTTTTCCTTTGGAGAATGCTGCGCTACTCGAGGAGTACTTACTGCTTTGCAAATTCTGAATTGCCGATAGGTCCAATTTCGACAAGCCGAACGTGCTTGCCACTGTCGCCAGACAAGGCTTCAGCACCACTGACGATTTCCATAATTTCAGTGGTGATTGAGTCTTGACGGGCACGGTTCATAATGCGTGAAAGATTCTTAATGAGCTCTTCCGCGTTGTCGGTTGCGCTCTTCATCGCGCGCTGACGGAAAGCGTGTTCGCTGGCCGCGGCGTTCAGAAGTGCTGCATAGATACGGGCTTCGATATAACGAGGAATCAATGTTTCCAAAATCGAAGTGGGATCTGGTTCGTATTCGTAATCGGCGCTTGCACCATCGGTGCCAGGCTTGCCGTCGCCACCTTCGACAACTTCATGTTCAAGCGGCACGAGCGGACGCAAAACGACCTCTTGTGAACCCGATGTGATGAATCGTGTGTAGACCAAAACAACTTTGTCGACTGCGCCAGTGGCGTACAGGTCAACAACGTATTCGCCGATTTCCTTGGCGTTGGCGTACGAAGGCTGATCACTGAAACCGTTGAAGGGCGTGCCAAGGTTGTAATCGCGGAAGCGCAAGTAACCATCGGCCTTACGACCAACCGGCACCACTATGTAATCGCGACCTTCTTTGACATCAACTCTGATTTCGGCTTCGGTTGCTCGCAACACACCCGAGTTGTAACCGCCGCACAAACCGCGGTCGGCAGTAATCGAGACGTAGCAAACTTTTTTGATGGTCTCGCGATTGCTCAGTAACGGGCTGTCGGTTGATCCACCAGCAGCAGCTAAGTCACGCACAACTTCGGTGATCTGTTCGCTGTAAGGAACTGCGGCAAGAACGCGCTGTTGCGCCTTCACGATGCGCGATGCAGCAATGAGCTCCATGGCGCGCGTGATCTTCTTCGTCGCTTGCACACTGCGGATACGTCCCCGCAGAATTCGTTCCTGTCCACCGGCCATGAGTTGCTACTCCGTCGCCAACGTTTTGTTCGACTCTGCTGCACCAATTTGCTCAGCGTCTGACTCTGCTTCAGCAGCCTTGCGAGCTGCTGCAGCCGATGCCATGAAACCATCTTTGAATGCCTGCACTGCGGCACCGAGATCGTCAGTGATCTTCTTGGTGCGAAGATCGTTCAACAAGGCACCGTGACGGCTGCGCATGTGAGCCAACATTTCAAGTTCGAAGCGACGCACATCGGCCACCGGTACATCGTCAAGGTAACCCTTGGTGCCGGCGAAGATTGAAACGACTTGCTCTTCAACCGACATCGGGCTGTTGAGCGGCTGCTTCAACAATTCAACGAGGCGGTAACCACGCTCAAGCTGTGCCTTCGACACGGCGTCGAGTTCTGAACCGAATGTTGCGAATGCTTCGAGTTCGCGGAACTGTGCGAGGTCGAGCTTCAACGTACCGGCGACACCCTTCATGGAAGGAACCTGTGCAGCACCACCCACGCGAGAAACCGAAATACCTACGTCAACTGCGGGACGCACACCCGACTTGAACAAGTTGTCTTGCAAGTACACCTGGCCGTCGGTAATTGAAATCACGTTGGTCGGAATGTATGCCGACACGTCGCCAGCCTTGGTTTCAATGATCGGCAATGCGGTCAATGAACCAGCGCCGTTTTCATCGGACAACTTCGCAGCACGCTCAAGCAAACGGCTGTGCAAGTAGAAAACGTCGCCTGGGTAGGCTTCGCGGCCCGGTGGGCGACGCAACAACAATGCCATCTGACGGTAAGCCTCGGCCTGCTTTGACAAGTCGTCGTACACGATGAGTGCGTGCTGGCCAATTTCCATCCAGTGCTGACCCATGGCGCAACCGGCGTACGGTGCGAGGTACTTGAACGGTGCCGAGTCGGCGGCGGTTGCCACTACGACGACGGTGTATTCAAGTGCGCCAGCCTGACGAAGAGTTTCAACAGTCTGTGCGACAGTTGAACCCTTCTGACCAATCGCGACATAGATGCACTTCACACCTTGTCCCTTTTGGTTGAGGATGGTGTCGATAGCGATGGTGGTCTTGCCGGTCTTGCGGTCACCAATGATGAGTTCGCGCTGACCGCGACCAATCGGTGTCATCGCGTCGATTGACTTGATGCCAGTCTGCATCGGCTCGTGCACGGGCTTACGGCCCATGATTCCGGGAGCCTGAATTTCCATACGACGCTGCTGAACACCGACGAGCGGACCCTTGCCGTCGATGGGCTCACCAAGTGCGTTCACCACGCGACCAAGAACGCCTTCACCAACAGGAACCGACAAAATTTCGCCGGTTGCCTTAACGGTCTGACCTTCTTCGATGCGATCTGATTCGCCGAGTACTACTGAACCAATTGATTCTTCTTCAAGGTTCAATGCCAAACCACGGGTGCCGTCTTCGAACTCGAGGAGTTCGTTCACTGCACAGTCGGGCAAGCCCGAAATGTTGGCAATACCGTCACCGACTGAAGTGACGCGACCTACGGTGCGAGCTTCAAGCGATGGCGTGAAGCCTTCGAGGTTCTTTTTGATAGCCGATGCAATATCGGCTGCGGACAGTGTTAGTTCTGCCATGACGTTCTCGTTCCGTTTCTTTCAGGCGGCTCTTAGAGCCGACCCTTCACATTGTCGAGGCGGGTGCGGATGCTGCCGTCAATCACGGTGTCGCCCACCGTGGCCACGATGCCGCCAAGCACCGAGGGATCAACAACAACTTTGAGGTTCACTTGCTTGCCAGTGGCGTTAGCCAAAGCAGCAGCGAGACGAGTTTGCTGATCGGCAGTCAGTTCAACAGCACTACGCACTTCAGCAACTTCGAGTTGCTTGGCGCTTGATGCACGTTGGACCAGACGATCGATGATGGCGGGAAGATCGCGACCGCGTCCACCTGCAACAACCATCGAAACCAATTGCACCGTGGTGCCAGTGGCTTTGCCGCCTAACAAACTTTCCACGATTCCTTCGCGGCGAGCCACGGGAATCTTTTCGTCAGTGAGAGCGTTGCGAAGTGCGTCGCTTGACTCGAGCGTGCGAGCCAAACGGAACAATTCGTCTTCGACCTCGTCAATGGTTCCTTCAGCACGAGCAATTTCAAAAAGTGCTCGGGCGTAACCTTCGATGCGATTGTCACTCATCGTGAAGCACCTACTTTCGAGATGAAGTTCTCAACAAGAGATTGCTGAGTTGCACCATCAAGAACTGATGGCAACACTGCGTCAACAGCGATTGAAGCAACGCGACCAATTTCGGCGCGCAGTTCGTCGCTACCGCGAGCAGCAGCAGTTTCGATGTCGGCAGATGCACGAGCTTCAAGCTCGGCAATTTCAACAGTCAAACGTGCACGACCATCAGTGAGCACTGCAGCAGCTTGCGTATTGGCATCGGCCAACAAGCGAGCACGTTCACCAGCAATGTCACCAAGTGCTTGGCGAATGCCATCAGCATCGGTTTGTGCAGTTGACAAGTCGCTTGCCGAAGCATCAAGTTCTTTTTGAATGCGCTCGGTACGAGCGTTCAAGAACTTGGTGAACTGCGGGACTGCAAACTTGACGAGACCACCAATGACGAGCACTGAAGCAATGCCGCCATAAATGATTTCGGCGTTCTCAGGAAGAATCCAGCTGTGTGTTTGTGCCGGATCGGCCGCGAGGATGGAGAAAAGACTCATATCAGCGCACTCCCGCACTCATCGCGTCGGCAACAGCACGTGACACCGCACTGCCGTCTGGACGCTTACCAGTGGCAATTTCAACAGCACTGGTGACCACGTCAACAACCGCCGATTCGACTTGCGAACGACCAGCTGTACGAGCCGCATCAGCAGCAGCCATGGCGGCTTCACGCTGAGTTGCGATACGACCATTAGCAGCAGTGATTGCTGCCTGACGTTCGGTTTCGAGAGTGGCACGAGCCGCATCAACGACCTTGGCCGCTTCAGCCTTGGCAGCAACAACGGCTGCTTCGTACTGGGCAACTTCAGATCGTGCCGATGCACGAGTCGCGTCAGCGTTCTCGTGACCTTCGCGGATTGAGTTGTAGCGCGAGTCCATGCCCTTTTTCAGCCTCGGGAAGAGGAAGAAACGCATGAGTAACGCGAACACGATAAACGAGCCCGCGCCCCATGCCAGTTCCTTCATCTCGGGGATGATGGGACTTGGGCCAGGACCACATTCAGTTGGATTTGTCGCTTCGGGTTTGAATTCGCACTGGCTCAGATCAACTGGCTCACCCGATGTCTCGGAAGAAACCAAATGGACCTGAAGTGCCTGACCCGAGCGGATGACGACGGCTGTCAGCACGTCAACTCCTTGTGGGTTGTAGTGAACGATCAGAGACCGATGAGAATGAAGACCACGAAGCCGATGAGGGCAAGGGCTTCGGTGAAGGCGATACCGAGGAACATGGTGGTACGCACCATGCCGGCTGCCTCTGGCTGACGAGCCATAGCTTCGACTGACTTACCGACGAGGTAGCCGATGCCGATGCCAGGTCCGATTGCGGCAAGGCCGTAAGCGAATCCAGCTGAACCAGCAGCTGATGCTGCCTTGGCTTCGTCACCGGTGAGCCCTGCGGCTGCAGCAATGTGAACAAATGCTTCCATTTTTTGGTCTCCTGTTATATGTCTTGGTTAAAGAGAATTACTTGTTTGTATTTGGGTCTAACGAACTGGTATTACTTCAGGCTCAGTGCTCGGGGTGAGCGGCTCCACCGATATACACCGCAGTCAAAATGGTGAAGATGTATGCCTGCAAGAAGGCCACCAACACTTCGAATCCGGTGAGGAAGATGAGCATGAACAATGGCAACACACCAACTGGGATGAGCGCCGGGTTGCCCTTGGCCTGGAACAAAGCCTCAGACAACAAACCGAAGGTCACGAGCAAAATGTGACCGGCCAACATGTTGGCGAAAAGTCGAACGGTAAGCGAGAACGGGCGCACCAAGAACGTTGAGATGAATTCGATCGGCGTCACCAAGATATAGAGCGCCTTGGGAACTCCGGGTGGGAACAACGAGCTCTTGATGTAGCCAAGACCCTGATGCTTGAAACCAGTCACGATGAACACAACCCACACGAGCAACGACAAGAACAGCGGCAAGGCCATACGAGCAGTTGCGGGCATCTGCAAGAACGGAATGATTCCGGGAACGTTGCACAGGTAGATGAACGAGAACAAGCTCAACAAGAAAGGTGTCCAAGCGAGACCATCGCGACCCATGGTCTGCATGACGATTCCGTTTTCGATGAACTCAACAATGCTCTCGGCAAAGTTGCGAATGCCTTTCGGCGCAACCTTGGCGTCTTTGTTGCCGGCCAACAAGAAAACCAATGAGCCGATGACTGCTGCAAGAACAGCAATTAAAGCAATCTTGTTGAAGGTCGGGAAAAGATCTTTCCAGCGGAGGATCTCATTGATCGGCGGGAACTCAAGTGCGATCACGTTCGATTATTCCTTTGTGAGGCGTGTAGGGGCAGAAGATGTATTCAAACTTGTTTATTACTTGCGGGGTTTTAACCCCGGAAATGCGAGTGATGCTGCAACGAAGCGCATCTCCCACACGAGGAGTCCTAGATGAGTAACAATAATGGTCAATCCGAGGGCCGTGAGTGAAATCCAAGAGGCATCTCGGACAAGAATCACAGCTAAAAAGATTAAGCCGAGACGCACAAGATAGCCGAAAAGCACCGCGCCCATCATTAATCCGAGTGAAATTCGCGCAGTAAATGCCACAAGTCCGGCGGCAAACAAGAAATTGACGAGCACAATCGCGATTCCGTAGAGCGCGCTGATGGCTCCGTCCATGCCGGCGAAGACTGCGCAGACCGCGATAATCACCGGAGCGACATACAACCCACGCTTCAAAATGTCCAATGAAACTTGGATTTCTGGAGCTTCGCCTTCGAGGCGAGTCACCATGGGATTCATTGACGAATTCATTGGCTCGTTGCTCATACTTCTGGATCAACCTGAGTCGTTAGTGTTGATTTTTGCTGATGAACATTCATCGCTTGGCGACGTTCGTTCTCGAGCATTTTCATGCGGCCGTCGTAGATGAACCACATTTTGATGAACTGGCCGACCGTCGAAAAGATCACGAGTGAAATCATGAAAATCGGGCGAGTGTCGAGCCAGACGTCGAGACCCCAGCCGATTCCGAGAAAGACGGCGATGGTGAGTGCCATTTCCATGCCCTGACCCATGCCTTGATCGACATTGCCCGAACGATTGCCCTTGACCAAAGCACTCGTGAGGCGACGCGTGACGGCAGTCGGGCCAGCTTTGGCGGCGGCAGGCGAAGAAGTTGCGGGGGTGGTGTCAGACATAAGGAGTATTCAGGGGGGGTATTCAGGGTGTTTTCAGAACGAAAGGCTCGTGAAAAGATGCACAAACTGCCTTCAATCTACTGCGATTGCGGTGGACGGGGCAATTCTGTGGTCGATTCCACCTCGTGGCGCGATTGGCGTCGAACCCGTCGAACTTCGGGATGTAACACCGTGTACAAACTGAGCGCAATGGCCGCTGTTCCGATCGGAATGAGCGCCGTTTGTGCTTTTGTGAAAATGGGATACAACACAAACCCGCTCAGAATCGTGGTCCAGAGCCACAAGATCAACACGCTGCGGCGCTGACCGTGACCGAGGTTCATGAGGCGGTGGTGCAAGTGGCCCTTATCGGCAGTTGCCACACCTTGGCGCTTGACGGCCCGGCGAATGATGGCGAACAAGGTGTCAAGAATGGGCACACCCAAAATGAACAACGGAATGAACAGCGGCGCCAAGAAAAAGTAGGTCTGACCAGGGGTGTAGGTCTGGCTGTTGGGGTCGGCACGACCTCCGACCACACTCGTCGACACCGCCATTAAGAGCCCTAAAAACAGCGCTCCGCTGTCGCCCATGAAGATCTTGGCGGGGTTGAAGTTGTGTGGCAAGAAGCCCAAGCAGACTCCCAAAGCGATGATCGCGATGAGCGGTCCCATATTGGGCTGAGCCAAAGCACCCAGATCGTCGAGGCGGCGGCTGTACAAAAAGAACGAAGCCGCGGCGATGGCCACGATGCCGGCGGCGAGTCCGTCGAGACCATCGATCAGGTTGACGGCTTGGCTCATACCCATCAGCCACAAGATGGTGATAAGCGGAATCCAGTCGTTGCTCAAGACAAAGACGTCCAAGAACGGGACTCTGAAATAGAACATCGTGGCACCGAAGTACACCAGCACGAGTCCGGCGATCACGGTGCCAGTCACTTTGGCGGGGCTTGAGATCTCGCGAATGTCGTCGAAGAGACCCGTTGAAAAGATCACGATTGCCGCAAGCAGAACGCCAAGCGGTTCGGAG